>OCPW01000004.1_pt1 | contig 144939 bp, 118 predicted proteins | sample 1538761 | NCBI WGS metagenome assembly OCPW01 (sample SAMN04571724, study PRJEB22368) | human gut metagenome | biome: human gut; material: stool | host: Homo sapiens | place: Luxembourg | collected 2012-09-20
CGGTCTTTCATGCAGCAGGGGCTCTCAATGTTTTTATGTCCTGCTCATATCGTCTGTTTCCCCGTTCGAGCCTATTCAGTTGAGCAATTGGCTCCGATTGGCGAGGCTTCTTCGCTTGCCTTTGTTGCAAATGAAGGCGTTTCGATTGAGGCCAATGATTCGATCGAGACTAATGGGGCTTTCGCAAAAGACCCCATGGAGTCCACGGGAGATTCCGATGGCGCCATATTGGATGATGTGCAGACGCCTTCTTCAGCTGATGGCGAGGATGGCAGCCCTTCTTCTGTTCCCGAGACTTCCTCGGAGCCTTCTCCTTTGCCTTCGGAACCTCGGATTTCCGATCTGCCGGCGGCAGACATCGATGAGGGCGTCTATGAGATTTCTAACGTCGGCTCAAATAGGGTGCTTGATGTTTCGGGCGGTTCATGCGATAGCGGGGCCAATGTTCAGCAGTATGGTCAAAATGGCACGCCAGCGCAGCGTTGGAGAATTGAAAAAAAATAATGGGCATTATTTGCTCGTTAATGTCGCGAGTGGCAGGGTGCTCGATGTGTCCGGCGCAAAGTGTGCAAATGGTACAAATGTTCAGCAATATGAGCTAAATCATACAAATGCGCAGCTTTGGGATTTTGTATCCCGTCAGGACGGCGGCTATTTTATAAAGTCCTGCCTCGGCGACTATGTGCTCGATATTTCTGGCGGCAGTGTTTCTAATGGGGCGAACGCTCAGATTTTTGGCTGGAACGCTACTAACGCTCAGGTCTGGAGTCTCATTAAAATAGCGCAGACTATCGATGACGGACTATATCGTCTTGGCTCTATGATTGACGGCAGTCAAGTTGTTGATGTGCCCGGTGGATCTCTGAATGATACGGCGCAAGTTCAGCTATACGGTTCAAATGACACGCTTGCACAGTATTGGACGTTCGCATACAACAAATCGACAGGCTATTATACTGTGCGCTCTGCGGTTTCGGGCAAGGTTCTTGGCTGTCGCGGCGGTGGCGTTTCGAATGGAACCGCGGTGCAGCAGTATGTCGAAAACGGTACGACTGCTCAATGGTGGCGTGTCGTTGCTAATGCCGATGGTAGTGTGTCTCTCATTTCTGCTAACAGCGGTTTAGCACTCGACGTCCCGGGTGCCAATTCTTCAAACGGGAGCAAGCTGCAACTGTATGCCGCGAATGGTACGATGGCGCAAAAATGGACACTCTCCGTTCCATCGGTTTTTTTGCACGACGGACTGTACGAGATTTATTCGCGTGTGGACGGAAACCGCCTTGTTGATGTGGCTGGTGGGTCCAAGGCCGATGACGCTAAATTGCAGGTGTGGAATCGCAATGGTACGTTGGCGCAGAAATGGTCGATTAGCGTTTGTGACGATGGCTCGGTGCTTCTTAAGTGTGCGAATTCGGGCAAGTACATTTCCCAAAGCGATGGAAAACTGACTAGCGTTAAAGAGTCAACTGAGGGTTCTCACTGGGTTCCGCGCGTATCTCCAAAGGGCGGGCTTATTCTTGTGAATGCGGTTTCGGGTACCGTGATTGACCTGACGGGCGGTAACGCCGCTGCTGGCACTGCTCTTCAGCTGTACTTCAATAATCTTACCGCCGCTCAAGCATGGCATTTTGTTTCGACTTCGCTTGTTGATGACGGCTATTACGTTGTGGTGAATCAATCGAACGATGGTCGTGTTCTTGATGTCGCCGGCGGATCTTGCAATGCCGGGACTCGTGTGCAGCTGTATTCTGCCAATGGAACGAATGCGCAAAAGTGGCGTGTCCGTGCTTTGGGTAATGGGGTCTACAGCCTGACGGCGTTTGTTTCTGGTAAGGCGCTCGATGTGCCCGGTGGCAACGCATCTAATGGCAGCTTCGTTCAACAGTGGGACTGGAACGGCTCTGGTGCTCAAATGTGGGTGTTTCGTCTTGCTGATGAAGGCGGAATCGCAATATATTCGGCACTTAACGACGGTGCTTATGCCTTGGCGGACACCAGCTCGGGTCTAGTCCTCGATGATTCGAGTTGCTCGCTCTGGCGTTTTGATTCGACGGTTGTTTCTGAGCAGCCTTATGCTGACGCCAATGCTGCACAAAAGCGACTCGTGGATATTGCCTATTCCGTTCCTTCTCCGGGATATAACCTTTGCTCTGAGCGGATATCGCGGGTGTTCAATGCAGCGGGTTACGGTTATGCAGACGGCGATGCCTGCGATATGTTCTGGGCTTATTGCCGCGATAGCAATCGAGCTAATTTAAAAGTTGGTATGATTATTGCTGTCCCGTCCCACTCCAATACGTGGGCAGGTTCCATTTGGGGACATATCGCAATATACATTGGAGATGGCAAGGTAATTGAGAACATCGGGCGAATTAATGTCCGTGGACTCGACGACTGGGTCAACTATTATGGAACAACGTATACGCCGCTTTGGGGCTGGTACCGCAATATTGCCCTTTGCTAGTCTGGATTTAGGTTGATGGATATGCGCAAGAAAACTTGTCTTGCATCGTCGCTACTGGTTGCCCTTGGTCTGCTCTGCAGCCTGGGGGCAACTCGTGTTTTTGCCGATGATGCTACGCTTCCTGTTGATGCCTCTCTGGAGGAACGTCTTGCCTATGGCGAGGCGCACCCCGACGAGGATTTGGGCACCTACACTACCGGCAGCTCAATGGAAGGGGAGCCGCTCGTCGCTGCGCTTGATACTCGTTCGGCTAATGGCTCTCCCTATTGGGGCGGCACTAACGCCTCTAAGACGTTCTATAACGGATATGACGAGGTCTTTGCATCTCCTGCCCTTAAGGTTATTGACGTCTCGGAATGGCAGGGGACGATTGACTGGAGCAAGGTTAAAAACTCTGGCGTCGATGCCGTTATCTTGCGTTTCGCGCATTCAACGAGTCATTTCGATAAACAGTTTGAGCGCAACTTGAGCGAAGTGCGCCGTTTGGGCATTCCATTTGGCTTGTATATCTTTAGTACTGCCCAGAATTCGAATGATGCTACAAGCGAAGCATACTTTACCCAGCAAATCGTGAGCAAATACGGTCTGTATGATCTGTCACTCCCGATTTTCTATGACCTTGAGACGTTCTACGACAGCAACGGAAATGCAATATCGCCCAATAGCGCTTCAGCATATGAGGGCATCGTGAATGCGTATTTTAATACGCTGTCTGGTTTTGGCATTAACAACGTGTCCATTTATTCCGGTCGCTGGTATACGGATACCTACCTAAAGGCCGCAAGTGTGCGTCCTCGTGTGTCCTGGATTGCGGAATATAGCCCCAAACTCAAGACTTCATTTAGCTGTACTGGCCAGTATGGATGGCAGTACACATCTTCGGAACATCTTAATGGCATTACCGCTAATACGGTTGACATGAGTGCGTTTTCCTCAGCTGATTTTGTTAACGTTCTTAATATGCCTGATTTTTCTCTTGCTGATGGAACTTACTTCATCGATTCCATTGCAAAAGATTCCTCGAGTGTTACCGTTGCAGCCGACACCAGTCTTTCTTTGTATGGGGCTCAGGGAACGGCTAATCAGCGTTTTTATCTTGAGTCGGACGGCTCTGGGGCATATCGAATTAAGAGTGAGTCAACTGGGTTATATCTTTCGGTTGCGGGAGATAATGCGCAAAGCGGATCTTCGGTCACTCAGGCCGCTTATGCTCAGGACGGGCACCAGCTTTGGCATATCCGTGCTGCCGATAATGGATTCTACATTCAGTCTGCTTTGGGTAACTGGGTGCTCGATCTTAATGGTGGGAGTACCGCGGATGGAACTTCGGTTCGCATCTGGGCCCCAAATAAATCGAATGCGCAGCGCTTTACCTTTGCGGTTGCTTCAACCGTTAAAACCGACACGGCCTTCGCTATAAAGAGCGCGCTTAACCTGCAGCTTGTCATGGATATTTGCGGTGGCTCTTCTGACAACCTGGCGCGTCTCCAGATTTATAACGCAAACAATAGCCAGGCTCAGATGTTTTCTTTTAAGCAGGTCGGTAATGGCCTGTACGAAATCGTAAACGTTAACTCCGGTAAGCCCTTCGAGGCACAGGGCGGCTCCGTCTCCAATGGGGGAGCGATTTCTCAGTACGCATCCAACGGCACGTGCGCACAGCATTGGTCTGTTATTGATCACGGCAATGGTGAGTACTCTTTCATTAATTCAAAATCCGGTAAAGCCGTTGACGTTCCAGGTGGCAATGGCGTGAGTGGGTCCGCGCTTCAGATTTATACGTACAACGGATCTGATGCACAGAAATGGACGCTTGCGCCCCCGCGCACTGTTCGCCAGGAGCTCAATGATCTCGCTGCTTCGGGCAAGGGTCTTGTAAAAGAGGGCGTTGAATATGCCATCGGCTCTGTCTCTGAGCGTCAGGTATTCGATATTGCTGGCGGATCTATAAATTCCGGTGCCAATCTTCAGCTATATGCATCTAACGCAACTAAGGCTCAGCGTTGGACGTTTTCCTATGACAAGAATGGTTATGTGACCATTACGAATGTGAAGTCGGGAAAAGTCTTAGATGTTTCTGCCGGCAGCAAACAAGCAGGTGCCAATGTTCAGCAGTACGCGTCCAATGGTTCTTGGGCTCAGAAGTGGATTCTTGTCGATTGCGGTGATGACTCTGTCAAAATCTGCTCTGCGGTTAGGACAGGCTTTGTCTTAGACCTCGCCGGTGGCACCGCTGCAAATAGTGCGAATGTCCAGGTTTATGACGACAACGGCACTGCCGCGCAGCGATTCAAGCTGTATACCGCCGGAGAAGTTTCTATAGTTCAATCAATCGATTCTCAGTCTGCTGTTGTAACGGCTTCCGACGGTCGCGTATTTGATGTGCCTGGCGGCAACATGGATAGCGGGGCTGCCATTCAGCTTTATAGCGCCAATGGTACTATTGCGCAGTCGTTTGGCTTTGAACTTGATGATGAATCAGGTCTTTATACGATAAAGTCTGCGAAATCCTACCGCTACCTATATGCTCAGGACGGGGATATTGTTCCTGGGGCTGCGGTTAAGCAAGGGAGCCTGTCGCCCTCGTCACAGATTTATGATTGGGCTGTCGAAGATGCGGGCAACGGCCTGTATCGTATCGTTAACGCTGCAACGGGTTGTGTTTTGGGTGTAAGTGATTCTGGCAAGCTTGTAACGGTTTCCAGGGGCGATGCGCGCGAGCTATCAGTTGCATTTGCGCCATCCGACTTTAAATGTTTGCGCTCCCAACAGGATGCTGACGCTGCGGCTCATATGTCTGATTTGCTGGATGGCGAGTATATCGTCAGCTCGAGCAGGAACTATTCCTTTGTACTGGATGTTTCTGGTGGGTCAAAAGATAACAGTGCCAACATCCAATTGTACACGTCGAATATGAGCAATGCTCAGCGTTGGGTCGTTTCCCATGACGATAAGGGCTACGTTACGTTTACGAATGTTGGTTCCAATAAGGTGATTGATGTTGCGGGAGGAAATGCCTCTGCGGGAACAAATATTGCTCAGTATGTCTCCAATGGCACATATGCCCAAAAATGGATTGTTACCAAGCGGTCTGACGGATCATATCTTATCGAGAGCGCCCTTAGACCCGGATTCTATCTTGGATCTAGGGGAGGAAATGCGTCTAATGGTGTGAATGTTGAGCTAAGTTCAAATGATGGTAATTCGCGCTTCGCATTGTTAAGCACGTCTCCGCGTGTTGCCAAATGCGAGGACATTCTTCCGGAAGGGTACTTCACGCTGAGTCCTGCTTGTAGTTCCTCCGGTAAGGTCATTGATATTGCCGGAGGCTCAAACTCCAACGGGGCAAATGCTCAGCTTTACAGCAGTAACGGTACGCTTGCTCAGCTGTTCTACTTTGAATATCACGATGGCTACTACCTGATTCTTAATGCCAAATCCCAGAATGCGCTTGATGTTGCTGGTGGCGGCCTTATTCCAGGTAATAATGTTCAACAGTGGGCTTGCGATACTGTTAATGCGAATAGGCTTTTTGCCGCAGTGGATAATGGGGATGGCACATTCTCCTTTGTAAGCAAGTCGACCGGTTTGGTATTGGATGTTGCTGGAGCTTCTGATAACGCTCAGGCGAATTTGGACGCATATCTCCCCAATGGAAGCGCTGCTCAAAAGTTTACGCTTCATCAGGTTACAGCGTTTTTGAGTGAAGGTGCTTTTTCCTTTGAGTCGGCCACGGCCTCGAAAGTCTTGGATGTTGCTGGCGGATCCGTGGAGGACGGCGCTCCGGTCCAGCTATATACATCGAACGATACGCTTGCGCAAAAATGGTATGTAAGCAAAGTGGCAGGGTTGGACAACACGTTTGAGATTGAGTGCATCGGCTCTGCGAAGGTGCTCTCCCTTGCTGATGACGGGAAACTTGTCCAGCAGACATCAAGCGGCGCCGATTCTCAGCGGTGGCACAGTGCGCTGTCTGGCGGCAAGGTTGCGTTGCAAAATGCAGCTACAGGTCAGTATCTCTGTGTTTCGGGCTCTTCCTCGACATTGGGCGTGGTTAATTCGTTGGAGCTGCCCGGTGTTCGATTTAACGTAAAGAGCGTCGGGGTTCTTTCTGAGGGGTCATATACCATCCAGCTTATGGCGAACCGGTCGCAGGTATTCGATGTGTCTGGTTGATCAACGGCTACCGGAACGTCAGTTTTATTTTATGGTTCGAACGGAACGGCGGCTCAGATTTGGGATGTTCGCAAGAATTCCGATGGAACATATGAGATATCTAGCGCTAAATCCTGCAAGCCTCTCGATATCAAGGGCGGCAATCAGTCGGCTGGTAATGGTGTCCAAATTTGGACCCGTAACGAAGGCAACGCTCAAAAATGGAATTTGGTTTACAACTGGGGAGAGGGCTATAAGATTCAGGCGTCAAGCGGACTTGTACTAGGCTTCTCCAACGGTACGCTTGCGCTGCGTCAGGACAATGGCTCTGCCGATCAGAGGTTCGCGTTTGAGAAAGCGACTTATATTCCGCCGGCTCTTGGCGGCGTGCAGTGGAAGGGCTGCGCTCACTATTCTTCAACTCGTTATGGCGAAGATTGGAGCGTGATTGCGATTCACATCTCGGAGTGCACATCGCTTTCCCAGATTGATAATACATTTTGGGGAACACGCGAAGCCTCTGCGCATTATGGCGTGGCGCCAGGGCAGATTCACCAGTATGTTGGCCTTAACGATACGGCCTGGGCAGTAGGCAACTGGGAGTGGAATAAGCGTTCGGTGTCTATTGAGCATGTGGGTACTACGGCTAATCCGCCTTCGTACGCTACCCTTGATACGAGTGCGCAGCATATGGCCGCGCTTGCAAGATCTAAGGGTTGGAGACATCTAACGATGGGTGATAATGTCGGAATTCACAAGTGGTATTCATCGACTAGTTGCCCTGCTGGAACGGATGTCAACTGGCTGGTCGCGAAGGCAAATCAGTATTTGGGCAACTAGCCTGTTATTTGAACGCTAATGCAAAAGGGCTGAAACCATCTGGTTTCAGCCCTTTTCTTCTTATTAATTGAATGGTTAGTTTTTCCTGGCCTCTTGGAATACTCGGTAGACCTGAAGCTCCCATTCTTTGCGCTCAGTTTTGGCGACGTTGTCAAGAATGAGGCCGGTAGCAAGTGAGAGTCCGCACAGGAACATGAAGGCCACTGCAAGCACTGCAGTGGGGAGCCGTGGAACAAGACCGGTTGCGAGGAATTCTCCAACGACTGGAAGGCCGAGAATCAGGCCAACGAGAGCGAGTACCAATGCAATAAGGCTGAAAAACTTGAGAGGACGATAGTTCTTAAACAGGCTGGCGATGGCACACACAACTTTTACACCATCTCCAACGGTATCGAGCTTGGACTCCGAACCTTCTGGGCGGTCGCGATAATCGATGGGGACGTCGGCAATTCTCCAGCGTCGATCGACCGCATGAATGGAGAGTTCCGTCTCAATCTGAAAGCCTTCGGAGAGGACTGGGAAAGTCTTTACGAAGGGGCGAGACATGGCCCGGTAGCCGGTCATGACATCGTCGAAGGAATAGCCATAGATCCAGCGAATCATAGTGCGGACGAGGTCGTTACCAAAGCCATGAAAGGCGCGTTTGTTCTGCTCTGCGTAGGTACCGTTAGAGAGTCGATCGCCCACGGTCATATCCGCTTCACCAGAGAGGATTGGGGCGGCGAGCGCTGCGGCAGCTTCCGCCGGATAGGTGTCATCCCCGTCGACCATGAGGTAGCAATCTGCGTCAATATCGCGGAACATCTGCCGCACGACGTTGCCCTTGCCTTGCCTGGGTTCGTGGCGAACGATTGCGCCCGATTCCTTCGCAAGTTTTGCGGTTTCATCGCTTGAGTTGTTGTCGTAGACGTAGATGGGTGCGCCTGGCAATGCGGAGCGGAAGTCGGCTACTACCTTAGCGATAGTGACGGCTTCGTTATAACAGGGGATGATGACGGCAACGCGTGATGCGTCGATAGAGATAGTCAAGTAGGTACCTTTCAGAGTGGAACAAACCTGCTTAAGAATATACCGTTATTTCGCCTTGCATGCTATCTGCGTAATTACGTCACGCCTCTCGGTCTTGTTCCATGATGATGCGAATCCGAGCTGGATTATAATTCTGGAGACTTCGTCATAATGAATGGAAGGGCTGATCGTCGGATGCGACTGTGTCTGACATCAAGAAGTTCTATATGCATGTGGAGGCTTATGTTTTTTAAGGAGCGCATTCGCGAAATCGATGTTGCTGCGTTGGTTGCAGCGTTTCTGATTGCAGTTTGCTTTGTTGTCGGGCTTCAGGTCTATCATTCCGTATATTTAAATGAGTCCTTGATTCAGGGTGTCGGCTCTATTGTCTTTTGCATTCTCGTGACGTCCCTGCTCGTCCTTGTTCTATATGTCTTGATCGATTGCGTCTTTACTTGGGTCGACGCTCACCCAGGAAAATCTCTGGATGAGGACGAGGTTCGCGGTCGCTCTCCGTTTTCCTGTGTACTTAGAACAAACCTGCTTCGTTACTCTTTAATTGTGCTGGCATGCTGGCTCCCGGTCATGCTCATTCGTTTTCCTGGAAACATAGATCCGGATACGTTTTGGCAGCTCCTCCAGACCCGGGGCCTCGCTTTGACAAGCGATCACCATCCTTGGTTCGACACTGTCTTGTTTGGCCTCTTCTGGTCTATCGGGGATGTTTTTGGCAGTCATGCCTTCTCGCTCTTGGCGTATTCTGTGTCGCAGGCTGTGCTCACTGCGATTTCGTTTGCTGTTTGTTTTTGTTACTTTAGATGGCTGGAAGTTCCCAGTGTTTTGCGGAGGGGTATTGTTGCACTCGTCTCTCTTCTCCCGATTTTTCCAATGTTTGCACAAACAATGGCGAAGGACACGTTATTTGCAGCGGTGTGGGTTCTTTTCCTTCTGTTCTACTTTGAGACCGTTCGCACAAAGGGGGAAGTGCTTAAGAACTTTCGTGTGGTTGCTGGTGGGTTTTTGCTCTTGGGTCTTATTGTGCTTACGAAAAAGACCGGAATATATTTGCTCGCGCTTTCTCTGGTGCCCCTGATTCTTATCTGTCGGGCTAATAAGGCTCGGCTTCTTCTGCTCATGGGGTCCGTGGTGTGCTTGTTTTTTGTTTGGACTAACATCGCACTGCCTGCTTGGGGCGTTGTGAAAGGCAGCTCTGCTGAGATGATGTCGATTCCATCGCAGCAGGTGGGGTATTACTTATCTAGATATTCGGACGAAGTGACGCAGGATGACTGGCGGGTTCTTGAAGGTGTTTATGCTTCACCCGAAGTGCTTGGGGCTGTGTATCAGCCTGCGCGTGCTGATGCAACGAAGATGTACTGGAAAGACACGTCGACCACTGAGGCAAAGATTGAATTTCTAAGTTGGTATTTCAGGACGGCGCTCAAGCATCCGAAGACATTTCTCGACGGTGCTCTGGCAACAATGCTTCCCCTGTTCTATCCAGATGGGGTTACCGAGGGTGATGAGAGCTTCATTTTCTATCGAGATAACCTTGCGTCGGCCGCTACCGGGGATCCGGGGCTAGTGGGGGCTATCCAGTCTTATTCTGGCGGTCCGGCTTCCGCGAGCGATATGGATTCTTTGTTCGCCGGCTCGTTCCGTATTCCGGTAGTTGCTCGGATTTCCGACATTTTTGATAGCTTTTACCTCAAGATCGCCGAGCTGGTTCCACTGCTATTTCATAAGGTTGCGTATGCCTTGTATATTCCAATAATCGTGCTCTGCTACTGCATGTCTAGAGCAAGAATGACGACTGAGCGATCTCCTCTGGAGGTCCTCCTCTCTTTTGCGCCGGTTATTGCTGTGTATTTGTCTCTGCTCGCAGGTCCAATTGCGTTACCTCGTTACATGGCAACCCCGGTATACTCTACGCCGTTGTTGTTGGCGCTGCCTTGGATTCTCGGGATGGCGAATTCTGGGAAGAGCGGTCATGATGATGAAGTCGCCGATGCGGAAGCGAAATTAGTTTTTAGAATGGTTGATCCCGGTTTGAGCGAGAACGTTGGTGAATGATATGTCGAAACGACTTACCTCTTTTGATATCGCGAAGGCGGTCTCTTTGATTGCAGTTGTCGTTGGGCACTGCAGTTTTGCCGGTGTGCCCCAAGGCATTGTAAAAGCGTGCTACTCCTTTCACATGCCACTGTTCTTTATTGTGAGCGGCTATTTTTTTAAACAGCAGGAAGACGAGAGAGCCCTGCTTCGGAAGAGTGTGAGTGGGTTGCTGGTTCCATATCTGGGGACAAGCCTCATCCTGATTGTTTTAATGGTATTTAGAACCATATTTGACGGTGGGTTAGTTGTCGAAACTGTCCGCTCCTGGACCGTGGCGGCTTTATACGGATCCGGGGCTGTTCTTGACTCTATGCCGGAAGGGGTAATGGCGATTGGGGCTATTTGGTTTCTACTTGCGTTATTCTGGTCGCGGTTGTTGCTAAATGCGGCGTTGAAGACTGACTATCCAGCCTTGGTATGCCTCGCCCTCTTTATCGTTGGCATTGGTTCTGCGGACTCTATCTGGTTGCCCTTGGCTGTTCAGCCCGCAATGTGCGCCGTTCTGTTCTTATATATTGGGTTCAAGATCAAGGAATCGTCTCTTTTGAGGCGGGGTGGCATGTCTCCAATTCTATGGGACTTTTCCTTCTGTATTTGGCTGTATTGCGCTAGATACCATGGTGTTCTGTACATGGTTTCCAACACGTATGCTGCAGGGGCAATGGATGTTATTGGTGGAGTGTGTGGTTCCATCTGCCTCCTAAAGCTGTCTGATGTATGCATTTCCAAAATTCCCATCTTGTCCAGCATGTTGAAGTTCGTGGGAAAGAACTCCCTTGCCTTTTTCTGCATGCATCTCGTTGAGTTAGATGTGATTCGGTGGGATCTGATTTGGGAGACCATGTCTCAGATTCCGCATGCATGGGTTCTTGTGGTATTGATGCAAGTTGCGTGTACGGGGTTGTTCGCTGGCGTGGTTTATTGTTTACCGCCCTTCCTGTCTGGTTTGTTTTATCCGGCCAGACGTGCGAAGTCCGCATAGTTTAGTTTGGAGAACTTGATGACTCCTATAGAGTGCGCAAGAAATAACATTGAGCCTGTTGGCCACGATGGTTCCAGTGCTTTGCAGAAGATTCTTCGCTGTGTTGCTATTTCACTTATGGTTGCAATGGCTTTGGAGATTCTCGTATTCAACTTTCCGTTCTGGGAATCTCTGCTATATGGGAACGCGAAAGAAGTGGATTGGAACCTTGGTCCTGGACTGGAGATTCAGGATGACAGGACGATTAAGGTCGTAGATCCCGAAACCGCCTATATTGAATTCGATGCCGATGGATGCCATGTCGAGAATCTTTACCTTGATATTGCTGTTCCAGGCTGGACATCTTCGTCATGGAGAACGTCGACTGGCCCTTATTTGGCAATAAAGGTTCTTGCTACTGACGAAGCGAACTCATCTTTCTTTGAACTTCCTTCTTACAATTACTGCGGCGGTATGGAAAGCTCGAAATACGTTCGCCTGCATCTTTCTGGGGCTTCACATAAGATGCGGGTGCTTATTCAAGAAGAATCGGGGTTCAGCTTTGATTTCCGAGGCGCGTCTATTAATGTCATGAGGCCGTTTTGCTTCGAGCTCATCCGATTTGGGATTGCTGCATTATCGGTTTGTGCGCTCCTTGCTTTCCGACCCTCGTCTAGTCTTTACAGGACTAGATTGTTTCCAATTCGTCCTGTTGTTATCGGATGCATTGTCGCGTTAATGACCGTTGAGGTGGCGGGATCTGTTGTTGTCAGCCGATTGTCTGGGGTTGTTGACAATCCGGCTAACGGTCCAACAATTAGCGGGCCGGTTGCAGTTGACTTCAATCAGTACAATCATCTTGCGGATGCGTTTTTGTCGGGCAAGGTTTCTTTAGACCTTCCCGTGTCCGCCGTTCTCTCTGATATGGAAAATCCGTACGATACTTCAGCCCGAGCTCGGGAATTATCTCAGGCTGGTGAGTATTACTACCTTGATTACGCTTTTTATAACGGGCATTACTACTCGTATTTTGGTGCGCTTCCGGCATTGGTTGCGTTTGTTCCCTTCAAGTTGTTAACTGGTTGTGATCTTAGAACGGATCAAGCCGTTCTCGCTTTGGGAGTGATCTTCATTTTCGCTTTTAATGCGTTGCTGTATTGCTTGGCAAAGCGCTATCGACGAGATGTCTCCCTTGGTCTGTTCGCGCTTTCTTCAGTGTCATTTTTTGTTGCGAGCGGACTTCTGTACCTTGTTTTTCTCCCTCAGCTCTATTCTGTCCCTATTTTATCTGGCTTAATTGTTGTGTTCCTGGGCTTGTCGTGTTGGGTGTCTGCGGAGCGTTTGGATGGAGACCACGGGGGCTTCAGGAAGAGTTACCTCATGCTTGGTTCATTTCTGATTGCCCTGTCATTGGGCTGCCGGCCCCAATACGTGCTGGTCTCTTTGCTTGCCTTCCCGATTTTTTGGAATGCGATATTTCGGGAACGTCTGTTTTTCTCAAAAAAGGGGACCATCAACACAGTGTCGGTAATTGCGCCATTTATTCTCGTTGCAATTCCAGTCATGCTGTATAACGGCATGAGGTTTGGATCGGTCTTTGATTTTGGTGCCGCATATAACCTGACTGGTAGCGATATGACTTCGCGAGGAATTGACCTATCGCGGTCCCTTCCCGCTTTGTTCCAGTATTTGGTTCAGCCTTTGAATATTTGCGCGCGATACCCGTATGTTTTCGGCGTAGACATGGCTGTTGATTACCAGGGCTATTGGTTTTATGAGCCTTATCTTGGAGGGTTGCTGGCTATCGCTCCGTTTTTGCTCGTGGGCCTTGCTTGTATTCCGTCCGTGTTCTCCAAGAGTAAGCAGAGCCAGAAGGCTGCCATCATCTTTTCGCTCATTGTCGCATCGGTAATCCTTTTTGCGGATTTCCAGATTGCGAGTATTACAATGCGGTACTTCAGTGACTTCTCATGGTTATTGATTTTGCTTGTGTTTGGAGTGCTGCTTCAGGCCCCCGGTTTTGTGGAAGGTAATGGTGTGATTTTTAGGATTGCGGTTCCACTTATCGGACTGACAATCCTTTTGGGGTTTTGGATTTTGTTGTCTCCCGATCGTTATGGCGATCTGGCGAGTACATGTCCGTCCGTGTTCTATGGTGTGGCTCAGATGCTATGTCTTGTCTGATTTCATTTCGCAAACAAGGGAAGTCTAAGTCTCGTGATAAGCTCGGGCGATAGGGGAGTACGACGTTGTCCGAGAACTTCGTACCCACCAACATCATCGTCACGGGCGGCTGCGGCTTCATCGGTGGCAACTTCGTGCACTACGTCGTGAACAACCACTCCGAGGTGCACGTGACCGTCCTGGACAAGCTGACCTACGCCGGCAACCCCGAGAACATCGCGGGACTGCTCTCCGACCGCATGGAGCTCGTGGTGGGCGACATCTGCGACACCGGGCTTTTGGATAAGCTCGTGCACGGCCACGACGCCATCGAACATGTCCGAGCTCATTAGGACGATGGCCGAATCGTTGGTCAACGAGATCATGGATGCACAGGCCGACGACGCCTGCGAGGCCGGCAACCGGCGAAACGGCTACCGCGAGCGCAAGCTCACCACCAGCGTGGGCACCATTAGCCTCAGGATACCGAAGCTGCGCTCGGGAACGTACTTCCCCGGGTCCCTGGCGGGGCTGTACAGGTTTTCCTCCGGCTTGGTCATCGTGTCCACTATGATGGTTTAGTGGCATATCCTCGGTGTCTTGTCTCGAATTTGTTGTCGAGTAGGATAGTGAAGGTTATTGTGCATGCAGCACAATAACCGCCGCGACAGTACTTTTCGCTACGTCTTTGCATGTTGTAAACACTTTTGGAGGATGGATTATCTCTATGGCAGAAACTCCGCTGGTCTCTCTTCTTGTCCCCATCTGCAATGTGGAAAAATATCTTCGTGATTGTTTAGATTCTGCTCGTGACCAAACCCTCCAGAATATTGAGGTTATTTGCATCAACGATGGTTCGACGGATAGTTCGCTCGCGATCATCAATGAGTATGTTGCTGCCGATGATCGCTTCAAGGTGATCGATAAGCCCAACTCTGGCTACGGTGACTCTATGAATAAGGGAATCGAGGCGGCCTCGGGTAAGTACATTGCGATTCTTGAGTCCGATGACTTCATGGAGCTTGATGCGCTTGAATACATGGTTGACAGGTGCGAATCCGAGGAGCTTGATTTACTGAAGTGCAATTTCTGGCTCTATTGGTCCAATCCAGGAAAAGAGCTTCTTTATCGTCATAATTGGTTCTTTACGGCCGTGAGCCCCGAGATGGAGCTCATGGGTGTTCATCGTGCTGTTGATACCCCTGAGATTTTTTGGGCAAAGGCGTCCATTTGGTCTGCTTTGTATCGCCGAGATTTTTTGAACGAGAACAATATCCGTTTCCTTCCCACTCCGGGCGCTTCGTTCCAGGATACGAGTTTTTCTTTTAAAGCGTTTTCCCAAGCCGAGCGATTTGCCTGCTCGTCCCGCGCTTTCGTTCACTATCGACAGGACAATGAGAAGTCGTCCGTCAACAATCCGGGTAAGGTATTCTGCGTTTGTGACGAGCATGCTGAGATTGAGCGTTTCCTTACCGAGGATCGTCCTGATTTGAAGCCTGAGCTCAATATGATTCGCGCAAAAATGAAGTTCTATAACTATCAGTGGAATCTGCATAGGCTTGCAAATCCTCTAAAGCTTGAGTTCCTTGCACGTTATTCGGAGGAGTTCCGTAATGAGTTTAAGATGGACTCTGTCATAGCACTAGATGAGGGGGAGGGTGCTCGTTATGCTTTCAATAAAGAGGAATACCAAGATGCGCATGATATCGCATTCGATTCTCATTATTTTGGTGTTAAGTTTGCTTGCGATGATACTGGAAAGATTGGAACATTGATCAACTACTTCAAGGCGGGCGGAATGAAGTATGTCTTGAGGGTATTTCGTGACAAGTTTGTTCACTAGGAGTCTGGATGCCTGCTGTCTCAATCGTAGTTCCGGTCTATAACGTCGCCCACTATCTACCCCAGTGTCTCAATTCAATTCGTGAACAGTCTTTTGAGGACTTTGAAGTCATTTGCGTAAATGATGGCTCGACGGACGAATCGGGCGAGCTGCTCGAGCGCTATGCTCGGGTTGATTCTCGGTTTCGCGTCATTACCACACCGAATCACGGGGTCAGCCATGCGCGCAACGTTGGACTTGATGCGGCGTGTGGCGATTACCTCTGTTTTGTTGATGCTGATGATCGAGTGAGTCCGCTGCATTGTGAGACGATCGTTCGACTGTTTCGCAATAAGACGATTGATATTGTGAAGTTTTCCGCAGATCCATTCCCGGTGCCTTTTCCAAATGAATGGATGTCCTATACGCTTCGCCTGCCGGATCGAGTGTTTCGTTCGTATTCGGATTCGCTCATGTTTGATGAGCCGTGCAGGCCGTTTCCCTGGAATGGCGCGTATCGGGCTTCGTTTATCAAGAATGCTGGGGTTCATTTTCCAGAGGGACTTCCCTTGGGCGAGGACCAAGTGTTCTCGTTCGCCACTGTTTCACGAGCCTCTGGCGTAATGTTTTCCTCTGCTCGGCTTTACCGTTATCGTGTTTCACGAAAAGATTCTGCGATGGCTATGTTGGCGGAGAACTACCCGGCTCGAATTGGACACCATCTTTCCGTTGCATCTGCCATTTTGGATGAGTGGGAATTGCAGGGTCGAATGGAAGGGGATAGCGCAATGAAGATGGCGCGGTTTGTATCCGACTTCATCGTCCCTGACCTCTTTGAAATTAAGATGACTTCCGACCTTTGTTCTCTCTGCGATCGATATCGGGCGATTCTTCTTCGGTACTTTTTAGAATTTGGATCGTTTTCCGAGCTTTCTGGATGCCCTAGCGGAATTTGGTCGCAAGCCGTTATGGAAGGGAGCGATCCGTGCACGTTGTTTTCTCGTCGATCCTTTTACTCATATACAGCAGCGCAGTATGGTCGTCGAGCTGCGCTGGGATGTGTTCGCGCGGACATTGCATCCAGTGTTCGAGCTTTCTTTGGTATTCCGCATAGCAAGAAAGATGCTACTCTCGACGATGCTTATGCAATTGACGATGCTTTCTGTGTTCGTGAGTGCATGAAGTTCGAAGGTGAGTATGCGCGCTTTATGGCTAAGGACACATTGAAATAGCCGTGTAATGTATCTTGGAGGCGCAAGCAGGAGTGTGAGCAGGCTCGCGTATTCTACCGCTGTTCAGGCTGCACTTATATGCGTTCTCTCCGAGTTAATAAGACAGGGAGAACGCCTTTTGTTAATGCGATTTAGATTTCTTAAACGAATGATAGGCGTGTCTTTCGGTGACCTTCGTATGGGCGGCCCGGTCGATGAGGCCTGCAAGGCATACCGCGAGCAGTTCAACTAGGTTATAATCCTTGTGCCGTGCGAACTTGTATGCGTTTGGACACGCGGCGTTATGCTCCATTGGCTCAGTTGCATAGAGTCGAAGATTTTTATTTCCAGGGGTGAAGGCTCGAATCCGCCGTGGGTATCCTTTGATTTTACGAGCCGTCGCTTTGACGGCTTTTCTTTTGGAGTTATGTAATGGGTACACTTTCTTCTGTTCAAATTGAAGCCAATTCAGATTTGCTTGAGGCTGGATTGCCGTGTGAAGAAAAACGTCATTCGTTAAAACGGGTGCTTACGTACGGCACGTTTGATTTACTTCATTATGGTCATGTACGTCTTCTTCAACAGGCTTCTAAGCTTGGCGATTACTTGATTGTTGGCCTATCGACCGATGAGTTTAATGCTTTAAAGGGCAAAAGAAGTTTTTATTCCTATGATGTGCGGCGTGAGATGCTTGAGGCCTTACGTTATGTTGACCTTGTCATTCCCGAAGACTCATGGGATCAAAAGCCTAACGATATCAAAACGTATCACGCCGACATCGTTTGTATGGGAGGAGACTGGGCGGGGGATTCTCGTTTTGAATCGCTTAGGCCATACTGCGATGTCGTTTATTTGGACCGCACCCCCGGCATTTCTACGACTGAAGTTAAGGGCAGACTTGCTCATTAAAAAGGCCCGTGCATTTGTCGGGAATGCACGGGCCATAGTTACTCTAGCTTTCAAGAAGCGATTTCATTGCTTGATTGGAAAGACCTGTTTCCAAGCTGTTATGGTCGACATGTTCAAAATGGCTATTGATGTCGTTTGGAAGTTTATAGATATCCCCGTAGCGACTCCACAGGAATGTTTCGGGACGATTCGGTGCCTCAAGTCCATTTCCTTCAAAAGGCATAGATTTTGTTGGAAATAGGTCGTTGATGGGGTAGACCCATTGTTTTTGTTTGCCATCATCCAGATTGTCAATGGACCACATTATTGCTTTGGCCTGCTCTTTTTCACATATAAAGCCAGCTTCCTTAGATAATTCAATGTAGCGGTCGTAATAAGCCTGGATTAGCGAGTTTTTAATGCCCGAATAACAGGGTTCGTTTTGCCAAAAAGAAAGCTCGTCGTTTGAATCCATTTCATTTATCATTTGTTTACGCAGCTCTCGTTGCTGTTCAGCATATTTGTTATCGGTTGAGGGCGCCCAATCGTAAATAAACAAATCTAAGAAGCAGGGTATATTTTCATCGTTGTATAAAAACCTAACCTGGCGGCAATGGACATAACGGTCATAAATAAGCGTGATTTTATATCGGGTGTCATGTTTTACAATTTCTTGGAGCCTGTCGAGATCGTCGCGCATAATTCCAAGGTCGGTGTCGTCATCCCAGGGAATAAAACCCTGATGCCTAATCGCCCCTATTAGGGTTCCAAAGTTGATCCAGTAGTTAATATTGTGTTCTTTGCATAACGCATCGAATTCTCCAAGCAGCTTTCCGCATCCAAGCTGCAAAAGCCTTAAACCCCCAGTTGCTTTGGGAAGCGTTCTAAAAAACCGCTCTTTTGCTTCCTGAACGCTTTCCCCTTGTTGCCGGTAGTTCTCCCAGGCAAACATCTTCATATGTTCGTCGTGCGCATCAACATCGCTCGTAAGCGATTCAATCATTGGGATTACCCTAGCATCAAACTGATAGTTTATGCCATTTTCGGCCATTTCTATTCGCTGGTATAAGCGATTTACCTCCTCGCACAACTTAAAAACGTCTTCGTGCATTGCGTGAAAGTCTTCGTGCATTGCGTGAAGGTCTTCGTGCATTGAGTGAAGTGATCTCGACGAGCCTGGCAGGAATTGTTTGATTTTATTTAACATGTTGCTCTCCTGTATCTGATACTGGTTCAAAGGTTGTCTGAATTTTAAACCAATGAACCAATTCTTGTTTAGGGGCTGGTGCTTGTAATAAACTGCAAGTATTCTCGTACGATAGGTATGTTTCGAGACCGCTTTCGTGGCGCCCTTCCCGCTCTTTCCGGACATGACGCCCTCCGAACTCCCGGGGCCTGCCGATCCGGCCCTCAGGGTATCGGATTCCCACATTCATCCGTACATGTACGGATGAATGTGGGAGGTGTTCAGATGAAGTTGATATTCAAGGTGCAAAAGAGGAGACGAGAAATATGCAGGATTCTTTATATAAACTATTAAAAGATAAAAAGGTGGCTGATTCTTATCAGTTTTACACATCTTGTGAGTATAAGCTGTATTTTGCTGAGTCCAGCTTTCAAGCGTTAGAGAATATTATCAATAAATATCAGCAAACAGAAACGAAAAGAGTTAATAAAGTGTATTCAGATGCCGTTACAACTGGCGTTGGGAAATACATCGCTCACGATAATGCTGTTGATTACTTTGGTGTTCAAATGAACGTCACATCAGCTATGGATAAATTGACGATGGAGATCATGGGTCTGCTTCATAGCTTCTTTGATACATACGCACAGTGGCTGAACTCATCTCTTCTGGGAGAAGATGCTCTTCCAATTAAAAGAGCAACATTAGTGAGTATTTCGCAGAAATTACTTTCTTATCCGGAATATGCAGGTGCGTTTGTTAGAAAAGTATCTTCTATACCAAATGAAGACCAATATCTTTATATTGCAGACTTTAATAATACATTGAAACATAGATATCAAATTTATGTATCGAATCGTATCGATATACTATCCGTCACAGGAGATGTGAGCATTCCTCCGTTTACTAAGGATGGCCGTCTCCACATTAAGGAAGATGCACTTGATGTCTTGAAAAAAAGTTTGGATTACTGCAAAGATTTACTCGGAGATTCAAGAACCTTTATAGAACAGTATTACTCAACAAATAATAATAATTATGTTTCGCATAGAACATATAATCCTAAGACATTTTTATTGTTTGAATCTGAAGAAGATTGCAATGCGATGCGCTCACCAAAGAATCATTATCATTATGTTGAGGTAGACCCGACGAACATACCTGACAAATTTCAGATAATGCTTAGCTGCGATAGAATGGATAGAACTGACAAAGATGAGCAATCTCTGGATTGTTGCAATTCTCCATATCAGATAATCATGCTTAGAGAGATGGGCTCAGATAAAATTGTTGGAATACTAAAGCCAGATGATACGGAGACGTATAAACTAAATGATGAACACGAATTGAGGTATCGACAGTATTCTTCCATAACGACTGGTTATGAGCATGAGATGTTCACAGCTATATGTGGAGAAGAAACATTCAATATTTATCCGTGTTTTAGCGATTTAACAAAAATAGTGATTTAAAACGTATAACAAATATAACCCTTTCAACCTTCATGGCTGAGAGGGTTTTGTGTCTACGCTTATCTGTCAATATCGACTGACACTCCGGATTACAGTTCAGCAGTGCGGTGGTCAGGACAGAGCGTCGACGGCAAAAATAGGCTCAGCACAGCGGGTCAAAAACTCGCCGACGCTGCCGTGTATGGACAACGCAATTGAGCTCCTTGAGGAAGACGGGAAGCGATTCCTGCTCGTTGTAGCACGGCACGACGATGGAAATGATCGGCATGACATGCTACCTCGCGTTCGTGTTGTCGTTGCGATAGCCACCAAAGGTGTATTTGCTGTACACGTTGACCTCCCACTGCTTTTTTTCGACCTTTGCCACGGAATCGAGGATGAATCCGGTTGCAAGGCTCAGACCGCACAGGAACATAAACGACGCGGCGAGCATGGCGGTGGGGAAGCGCGGAACGAGGCCGGTCTGGAAATACTCGACAACGATGGGCATGCCCAAGGCGAGGCCGATCACCGCAAACAGAAGCGCGACGAGGCTGAAGAACTTCAGCGGGCGGTAGTCCTTGAACAGCGTGCCGATCATCGCAACGACTTTAATGCCGTCGCTCACGGTATTGAGCTTGGACTCGGAGCCTTCCGGACGGTCGCGGTACTCGATGGGCACATCTTTGATGCGCCAGCGGTGGTCGACGGCGTGGATTGAGAGCTCGGTTTCGATCTGGAAGCCCTCGGAAAGCACGGGGAAGGTTTTAACGAACGGGCGGCTCATGGCACGGTAGCCGGTCATGACATCATCGAAGCTGTAGCCATAGATCCACTTGATCATGGCACGGACCAGATTGTTGCCAAAGCCGTGGAAGGCACGCTTGTTCTCCTCGGCATAGGTGCCGTTGGAAAGGCGATCGCCTACGGTCATGTCGGCCGTGCCGCTGAGGATAGGCTCGCAGAGGGCTTTGGCCGCCTCGGCGGGGTAGGTGTCGTCGCCGTCGACCATCAGGTAGCAATCGGCGTCGATGTCGCGAAACATCTGGCGGCACACGTTGCCCTTTCCCTGACGGGGCTCAAAGCGGACCGTGGCGCCGTGCTCGGTGGCGATGCGTGAGGTATCGTCCGACGAGTTGTTGTCATAGACATAGACCGTCGCTTGCGGAAGCTCGCGGTGAAAGTCGTCGATGACTTTGCCGATCGTGAGCGCTTCGTTGTAGCAGGGGATGATGACGGCGATGGATTCAGAATTCACTCAATGCTCCTTATACATTCAATCCTTGAAAGTATAGCCGTTTGGTCATGGCATCCTAAGATGTGGGTTAGTTCTCCAGTTTTGCTGCGCGAATCTTTTGCATGGCCGTCGGGTCTATACTGTTCGTTTGTCAACGATTACGAGTAAAGGAGTTGCATCCGTGTCGGATCAGACAAAGCAACAAGAAGCTCGCAGTCTGCCTGCGACGTTTGCTAAGAACGAGTTTGAGAAGGACGCGTTTATCCTTCGTCAGCTGGTTACCAAGGATTTTAAGATCAAGTATCGCCGTAGCGTTCTGGGCGTCGCATGGTCGGTGCTCAACCCGCTGCTGATGATGATCGTCATGGCCATCGTGTTCTCGACGATTTTTGGCCAGGGCCGCAATGGCTCAATGACGCCCGAGATGTACCCGCTGTACTTGATCGTGGGTAACATTACCTTTGCCGTCATGTCCGAGTCTACGAACCAGGCCCTGACGTCGATCGTGGGCGCTGCCCCTCTGCTCAAGAAGGTTAAGGTGCACCGCTGGGTCTTCCCGGTGCAGAAGGTGCTCTTCTCGCTGGTCAACTTTGCCTTCTCGCTGGTCGCCGTCGCCATCGTCATGCTGTGGTTCCGCGTTATGCCTTCTTGGCACCTGATTCTGTTGCCGGTTTGCCTGCTGCTGCTTATGTGCTTCTGCATGGGCCTGGGCATGATGCTCTCTGCCCTTACGGTCTTCTTCCGCGACGTTATGCATCTGTGGAGCGTCGTCATTACGGCGTGGACTTACATTACGCCCATCTTCTGGACGACTGACTATATTGCGCAAATGCCGCATCTCGTGCGTATCTTGATGTATGCGAACCCCATGTTCAACTACCTGCAGTTTATGCGCGATATCTTCCTGTTCCAGACTACGCCCTCGCTTATGACGTTTGGTATGTGCGTCGCTTGGGCGGTTCTTGCGCTTATTATTGGCTATACCGTGTTCCATAAGTCCGAGCGCAAATTTATCCTCTACATCTAAGGAGTGCTGTGATGACTGAATCTGTTGTTGATTACAGCGAGCAGCCTCTGGCTGTCGAGGTCGACGACGTCACCATGATCTTTAACATGGCGTCCGAGTCGCTGACCAACCTCAAGGAGTACTTCATTAAGCTTGCCAAGCACGAGCTGTTCTTTGAGGAGTTTAGGGCGCTCAAGCACATCTCGTTTGATATTCATCGCGGCGAGGTTGTGGGTCTGGTCGGCACCAATGGCTCCGGCAAGTCTACGATGCTCAAGATTATCGCTGGCGTTCTTGAGCCTAGCGAGGGCAGCGTTAAGGTGCACGGTAACATCGCGCCGCTGATTGAGCTTGGCGCCGGCTTTGACCCCGAGCTGACCGCCCGCGAGAACATCTATCTGAACGGCGCCCTGCTCGGCTATACCAAGGAGTTCATCGACGCCAACTTTGACGGCATTATCGAGTTCGCTGAGCTGCAGAACTTTGTCGATATGCCGCTTAAGAACTTCTCTTCGGGCATGGTGGCGCGTATCGCCTTTGCAATCGCGACGATTACCGAGCCCGATATTCTGATCGTTGACGAGACGCTGTCCGTCGGTGATGTGTTCTTCCAGCAAAAGTGTGAGGCCCGCATCCAGCACTTTATCCAGAGCGGCGACGTGACGGTTCTGTTCGTTTCGCACTCTATGGAGCAGGTTGAGCGCATCTGCCAGCGTGCCGTTTGGATTGAGAAGGGTGACCTTCGCATGGACGGCCCGGTCGATGAGGTCTGCAAGGCGTACCGCGAGCAGTTCAACTAGGTTATAATTACTTGCGCCTGACAGGCTTGTGCTTGCTTGGGCGTGCGGTTATTTGCTCCATTAGCTCAGTTGGATAGAGCAGGGGACTTCTAATCCCAAGGTCGACGGTTCGAATCCGCCATGGAGCACCATCGTTTATTAAGCCCAGACCGCTTGGTGGTCTGGGCTTTTTCACATGCCGGTGTTCTTTGTTCTTGCCGGGTATACGTTTAGGCCGAAGCCGTGGCGTGAGCTGCTATTGTGCTGCTGATGTGGATTGGTTATACGGCGCGCCAAAGGGGGCTGGAGCCGAGCGTGAGCAATCCTCTGCTTATGACGCTGCCAGCATCGTGGTTCTTCGCGTCAATCGTACGCTGTGCCTGCGATATTGGATTGGCGTACGTGATCAAGAAGGCGTAACAAAAGCGGGGAGGACCAACTTGGCCCTCCCCGCTGTATCTAGTCTGCCTTCAGGCACTCGGGCAAGACGTTTGCAACTGCATTCATCGCCTGCGGCCTCAGGTACTGCTCATTGAGCTTTACCTTTCTGTAGGCGTAGCGAGTGTCTGCCGAGTATTTGATCAACACATCGGTGAAGAACCGCTCCCAGCTCAGGTAGTCGCGGCTTTCGATATAGCTTGAGGGATCCTCGAGGATTTTTAAGATATCGTTACTGGGAATGAGGCCAGATTGCAGGAGTGTCCACTCGAATGATTCGGGGAGGAACAGGCGTACGTTCTTGTAAACGCGCTGTCCGAGCACCTTTTCGATGTAGGGACCAAATGCTGCTCCGTCTCCAATAGCAAGGATGTTTTGCTCGGGACATTCGTGAATCGTACGTTTTAGATTCGCAACGCCGGTGGCGGTATAGCAGGGGATCCCGAGTCGTTTGCAAAGAGCGTCGTAGAATTGATAGCCAGATTTGCTATCCTCGACAACTACGGCGTCGGGTACCTCGAATCCAACATTTAGATCCTGATACAGCATACTTGCCGTGTGGTCATATAGCGGCTTGGTCACCGAGTAGAAGCGCCTGTCGCTCTTGCGGCCATTGATTGTTTTACTTGTCGTGTTGACTAGCTTCAGGATCTCATCAACGCTGTAGGGGAGCTCGTTGGCATCGCGACGAGATATCAGAACAAAATAGTTGGACGAGCCGTTGACGGCTTTGGCGAAGTCCTTTGAGTAGATAAACTCGTTACCCTCATCTAGAAAGACGATTGAATCTTCGATGATCGATAGCTCGCGCTCCCAGCGTCTGCCGGAAAGCGTTTCGCAAGGCACGTCGCAACTGAGTGCAACGCCGCTTTCCGGTCCTCGGTCGTTGTAGTCGCGAATCATCGAGATGAGCGTCGTTTTACCCGTGCCGCTGTTGCCGCGTATAAAGGAAATATTGCGCTTAAACGTGAGTGTGTATTTGACCTTTGCACGCTCTACGACAACGGTATGCGTTCCCTTCATTACTCATCAACATCCAAAAAGTCATTCGTGGCGCCGACAAACTCCTGCATGTTTCTGACGATGCGGCCATCGTTTTCAACGCGGATTTCAAAGCTCTTCCAGGGGAATTTCATGATGTGGTATAAGGTCACCATCACATCCTGCTCTTTGCCGATCTTGAGTAGCCAGCGGGCACAGTTGTCTCCGCAGGTGGATGCGTTGAACACCATATTTGGGAGATTGCGCACCAGCAGCAGCGTCTTAACGCCGCCGGACAGTTCGAGTGGGGTGATCGAGCCCAGCTGTTTGCTTACGATGTTGTGGGGACCGATGAGCTCTGATCCGTCCACGCTTTTAATAATCTGTGCGGCCATAGGGTCTTCGAACCATGAGTCCAAGTATGAGTTCCTAAAATAGGTTTCGGTATCGTAGATGGAACCGGGGTAATCCCCCAGATGGATGCTTAACATGCGCGTCTCCAGACGTTGTGTGACTGCAATGATTATATGCCAGTAATAAAGTGCCGCCAGTAGCGAGGTTGCTGCTGGCGGCACTGGCATTATTAGCGTGTGAATCGCGTTGATGGATTTGCTCGCGAGGCTACTTTTCGAGGCGTTCCCTCAGCAGCTCCAGCGCGTGGGCGTAGCCTTGCAGGCCCTCGCCGGTGATGGTGGCGAAGCAGGCTAGGCGGGCGTAGCTCACCTGGCGGAAGTCTTCGCGCGTCTCTACGGCGCTGATGTGCACCTCGACGGCAGGGATGGCAACGGCCTTGAGGGCGTCGAGGATCGCCACGCTCGTATGCGTGTAGGCGGCCGGGTTGATGACGATGCCGTCGACCTTTCCGTAAGCCTCCTGGATCTTGTCGACGATGCTGCCCTCGTGGTTAGACTGGAAGACCTCGACCTCGTCGAAGCCCTGTGCGGCACCCGCTTCCTGGCAGATCTGCACTAAGCGATCGTAGTTGTCGCTGCCGTAGATGCCTGGCTCGCGAATGCCGAGCATGTTGAGGTTGGGGCCGTTAATGACGAGTGCTTTCATGGTTGCTTCCTTTGCAGTTGAAAAACCACCACAAAGGTGCCTGCCCCCTTTGTGGTGGTTTTGGTTAGAGAGCGGGTGGGAGGGTGTCGAGGAGGGCATGGGCGGTGTTGGCGGCGCAGTCGCGTGAGTCGATGATGTAGTCGGCCCAGGCGCGGTAGCGCGGCATACGCTGCTCGGCCAGCTTGTCGATGCCGTCGCGCGCGGTGATGGGGCGGCCCTTGTGGGCGAGCTCGTCGAGCTTGCGGTTGAGCATCACGATTTGGCTGTTTTGGTGCAGCAGAGGGTAGTTCTTGTCGCGCGTAACCACGCCGCCGCCGGTGGAGAGCACCAAGCCGCTGCGCTTGGAGATGTCGGCCAGCGCTGCCGTCTCCTGCTCGCGGAAGGCCGCCTCGCCGCACTTGATGATAAAGTCGGCGCAGGGCATGCCCAGGCGCTCCTCGAGGGCGCGATCGAGATCGATGTGCTCGCGGCCCGTGAGCTGGGCGATCTGCTCGCCCACGCGGGTCTTGCCCGAGCCCGGCATGCCGATCAGCGCGATGTTCTGTTCGCGGCGTGACAGGCGCTCCGTTACGTCCAGGATCCTCTCGCGCGGGGTGGCTTTGCCGGTATAGCGCTCGACAGCTTGTGCCGCCTGGGCAACAAGCATAAGCAGGCCGCCGATGCAGGGGATGCCGCGGCGCTCGGCCTCGAGCATCAGGCCCGTGCGGGCGGGGTTGTAGACAATGTCGATGACGCCCTCGAGCGCATCGAGGCCTTCGAGCGTGCAAGGCGCGTCGGGGCAATGGGGGAACATGCCGGCGGGCGTGCAGTTGACGAGTAGGGAGGCGTCGGACTGCTGCGCGATATTGTCGTAGTTGACCTCGCTCGTGCGACCCACGGGTACGACGATGGCGCCCATGTCTCCCAGCACCATACTTGCCGTGGTGCCGGCGCCGCCGGTGGCACCGAGCACGAGGGCCTTCTTGCCGGCAACCTCAACGCCCAACTCCTCGACCAGGCACTGGAAACCGAAGTAGTCAGTATTATCGCCGTGCAGGCGGCCGTCGGGCAGGCGCGTGATGGTGTTGACGTTGCCCATGCGCTCGGCGAGCGGGCTCAGCTCGTCCAGGTATTCCATGACGGCGCGCTTGTAGGGGATGGTCACGTTGGTGCCCTCCCATTCGTCGCCCGTCATAAAAGCCTCAAGATCCTCGGGCTCGCGCTCAAAACGCACGTACTCAAGCCCCGCCAGCTCCTTGTAGATGGTCGGGGTGTAGCTGTGGCCCAGCACGCGGCCCAGCACGCCGTAGGGGCGGGTTGCGGCGGTATCGGTCATCTAGAGCACCTCCGTGTAGCTGCCAAAGTAGGTGAAGCTCTCGCATACGTCGTCGATCGAATCGAGCAGGTCGTCGAGGGCCTTGCTGCCAAAGGGACAGTCCAGGTCAAAGTAGAACATAAACTCAAAGTCGCGACCGGGGATGGGGCGGCTCTCGAGCTTGATGAGGTTGATGTTGAGTGCGTAGAAGCGCTCGAGCACGCGATAGAGGGCGCCCGGCTCGTTGGCCGTGGTGATCATGAGCGAGGTACGGTTGGCACCGGGATAGACGCGTGGCTCGCGGCTGATGACGACAAAGCGCGTGTAGTTGTTGTCCGAGTCCTGGATGTCGGACTCCAGCACCTCCAGGCCATAGAGTGCCGCGCAGCTGCGCGATGCGATGGCGGCAACATCGGTGCGGTCGGAATTGGCGACCATCTCGGCCGACATGGCGGTGTTGGGGTACTTGGTGGCGTGCAGGTCGTGGGACTCGATAAAGCCCGCACACTGGGCAATGGCTTGGCCGTGGCTGTAAACCTCGCGCACGTCGGCGAGCTTGGTGCCGGGCTTGACGAGCAGATTGTGGTCGATCTTGAGGCGCAGCGAGCGCACGATGTGGAAATCGAACTGGGCGAGCAGGTCGTAGACGGCGTTGACCGATCCGGCAGTTGAGTTTTCGATGGGCAACACGCCAAACTCGCAGAAGCCGTCGCGCACAGCGCGCATAACGCCTTCGAAGGTCTCGAAAAACGCGATGTCGGGCACGTCGAAGAGCTTGCACGCGGCTATCTGGCTATAGGCACCTTCTACGCCCTGGCAGGCAACGGTGGCCGTTTGAGGGAAGGGCGTGTCGGAGGCTGCAGCCGTGGCGTGGGCCTTTTGCGAGACGGTGATGCCCTTGAGCTCGTTGATGTAGCGCTGCTGCTCGGCTTTGCTCATGCTCATGAGGAGACGGAACAGGGTGATGGTCTGCGCCTCGTAGCGCTCGGGCGCGCGGCTGGCGAGGTTGTTGAGTTTTGAGCGCTCGCGGGCGGGGTCAAAGACGGCCTTGCCCATCTCGATTTTTGACTTGGCGACCTCGGTGGCAATGTCCATACGCTCGACAAAGCTGTTGAGGAGCGTGGTATCGATGCCGTCGATGGCCTGGCGGATGTCAGCAAGGTCCATGGGGGCCCCTTTCACGTAACGGCTGAGTTGACAGGCAACCCAGGTGAGTCGGGTTAGAGCTGGGCGGCGTCCTCGAGGAGGGCGTCCCAGATGGCGAGCGCCGCGGCTGCTTCGGCTACGGGGACGGCTCGGGGGACGATGCAGGGATCGTGACGGCCTTGGACCGAGAGCTCGGCATTTTCCATGGCGTCCATGTCTACGGTCTGCTGCTCGCGGCCGATGGAGGGCGTCGGCTTTACGGCCATGCGCCACATGACGGGCGCGCCGGTCGAAATACCGCCCAGGATGCCGCCGGCGTTGTTGGATTCGACCTCGATCTCGCCGGTCTCGGCGTCGATGCGATACGGATCGTTGTTCTCGCTGCCGCGCATGGCGGCCACGGCAAAGCCCATGCCAAACTCCACGCCCTTTACGGCGGGAATGCCAAACGCGATTTGCGCGATGCGGTTCTCGATGCCGTCGAACATGGGGTCGCCGATGCCCGCGGGAAGCCCGTAAATGCCGCACTCCACGATGCCGCCGATGCTGTCGAGCTCGTCGCGCGCGGCCAGAATCTCCTCGCGCATGCGGCCGGCTGCGGCGGCGTCAATGCACGGCAGATTGTTCGTAAGGATCGCCTTGCGGTCGGCCTCGCGATAGACCATATCGTCCATGGGCAGGTCGGAGATGCCGCCGATCTGCGCGACGTGCGCCATGACCTGAATGCCACGGGCCTCGAGTGCTTGCAGCGCGATCCCGCCGGCGATGCACAAGGGTGCCGTTAGGCGACCGGAAAAATGCCCGCCACCAGCGACATCGTGCATGTTGTGATACTTCACGCGCGCAGGGAAATCTGCGTGCCCGGGGCGGGGTTTGCGGCGCAGCTCGGAGTAATCCTTGGAGCGCGTGTTGGTGTTCTCAATAATCGCTGCGATGGGTGCGCCGGTGGTGTGTCCATCGACCACACCGGCGATGATGTGCGGGGCGTCGGCCTCGCGGCGTTTGGTCGCGGTCTCGTCGCGACCAGGGGCGCGACGGTCGAGGAAGGACTGTAGCTGCTCCTGGTCCACGGCGATGCCCGCCGGAATGCCATCGAGCGAGCAGCCGATGGCGGGGGAGTGCGACTGTCCGAAGATGCTTAAGTGTAAGACGTTGCCAAAGGTCGAGGACATGCTATTCCTCCTCGAGCATGACCTTACCGCCCAGTAGGCGGTAGTGGTCGAAGAAATCGGGATAGGACTTGTTGACGGCCTCGGCGCCGTGGATCACGACCTCGCCGGTGGCGCGGCTCGCGGCGATGGCGGCCATCATGGCGATGCGGTGGTCGTTGTGCGAATCGACCTCACCGCCGGTGAAGGCATCGACACCCTTGATGATGAGGTCATCGCCGGCAATGCGCACCTGCGCGCCCAGCGCGGTGAGCTCGCGGGTGGTCGTGACCAGGCGGTCGGATTCCTTGATGCGCAGACGGGCGCAATCGCGGATAAAGGTGCGGCCCTGCGCCAGCGAGGCTACGGCCGAGATGACGGGCACCAGGTCGGGAATGTCGTGGGCGCTCATCTCAAAGCCGGCGAGCTTGTCGGACTGCACGGTGGCGGCGTTGGTGGAACGCACGATGCGGGCGCCAAAGCGCGAAAGCGCGGCAAGCACGTTGCGGTCGCCCTGTGCGGAGCTCAGGGACACGCCCTCGACGGTGATGGGGTCGGTGCCGATAGCGCCGGCACACAGCCAAAAGGCGGCGTTGGACCAGTCGCCCTCGACAGCCACGTTACCAGGCGTGCGGTACGAGCCGCTGCTCACGCGGAAGTTCGTGATCTCGGGCTGGCCGTCCTTGGCGGGGATACGTTCGACGTTGACCTCGACGCCGAAGGCCTTCATGGCCTGGATCGTCAGGTTGATGTAGGGGCGGCTCTCAATGAGGCCGGTTACCTGCACGCAGGAGGGCTGGGCCAGAAGCGGGGCTGCCAGCAGCAAGCCGGAGATGTACTGTGAGCTCACGTTGCCCGGCAGGATAAAGGTGCCCGGGCGCATACGGCCGCTTGTCTTGAGCGGGAAGCCGCCCAGACCCTGCAGGTCGCAGCCGGCGGCAATGATCTCGTCGGAAAGCGGGGAGAGGGGGCGTGCGCCCAGACGGCCCTGGCCCACAAAGGTCGCCTCTGCCCCCAGCGCGCAGGCGACGGGCAGCATAAAGCGGAGCGTGGAGCCGCTTTCGCCGCAGTCGAGCGTGCCGCCGGCAAGGGCCTTGAGCAGGCCAAACTCAACACTCTTCATGGTGGGGTGGACCTGGAAGCCGTCCTCGGCGGTCTCGATGCGGGCGCCGAGCGCCGTGAGGCAACGCACCGTGGCCTCGATGTCGGCGCAGGTGGTGTTGCAGGTGACGTGCGTCTCGCCGTTGGCAAGCGCAGCGCAGATGATCAGGCGATGCGCCATCGACTTGGACGCGATGGCGGGAACGGTGCCCTTAAGCGGGGACGGGGTGATGCGGGCTAGCATGCGGATGCGTCTCCCTTCTGGCCGAGGCCTTCGGCAATGAGTTCGTGGAAAGTGGAAAGCGGCGTGCGGTCGATGCGGCAGCGGCCAATGCCGTGCGGAATCACCAGGTCGATGGTGTCGCCCGCGCGCTTCTTGTCGTGGAGCGCCTCGGCAAAGATGGCATCGGCATTGAGGTCGCAGCAGGTCTTGAGGCCATGGCGTGCGCAGAGCTCCTCAATACGACCGGGCAGTGCAGCATCGCAGACGCCGTGCAGGGCCGCGGCGCGCGTGATGATGCCCATGCCGATCGACACACAGTTGCCGTGTCCGAGCTCAAAGTGCTCGCAGGCTTCGACGGCGTGTCCGGCGCTGTGTCCAAAGTTGAGGAGCTTGCGCTGGTTAGTCTCGCGCTCGTCGGCGACGACCACGGCGCGCTTGATGTCGATGTTGCGGGCGATGATGAGCGCTACGCGGGCCACATCGTGGTTGAGCAGCTCCAGCGTGAGCGGGGTCTTCTCCAGCTCGGCGAAAAGCTCCGGATCGGCAATCACGGCGTGCTTGACGACCTCGCCGCAGCCGTCGGCGAACTGCTCGGGCGTGAGGGTGGCCAGGCACCCCACGTCGGCGATAACCACGCTCGGCTGCCAAAAGGCGCCGGCCAAGTTCTTGCCGGCAGCCAGGTCGATGGCGGTCTTGCCGCCCACCGACGAATCAACCATGGCGAGCAGGCTCGTGGGGATCTGCACAAACTTGCAGCCGCGCATGTAGGTGGCGGCCACAAAGCCCGCCACGTCGCCCACGACACCGCCGCCGAGTGCCACGATCACGTCAGAGCGCGAAAGCTCGTGCTCGGCTACAAACTCCAAAATGGCAACATAGGTTTCGGCGCGCTTATGGGCCTCGCCGGCCTCGAAGGTGCAGATGCTCACCTCGTAGCCTGACGCCTCCAGGCTCTGCTTAACGGGCATCTGGTAGAGCGGGCCCACGTTGGTGTCCGTCACGATGACGGCCTTGGTGCCGCCAGCAGTGGCGCGCACGAGCGGTCCCGCCTGCTCCAGCAAAAACGTGCCAACATGCACCTGGTAGGGGCGTGCAGTGTCGATATCGATGGTAATCGCCATAAGCTTCGGTCCTTTCGACCTGGCGTGATAGGTGGTTTAGTGGGAGGCCTCGTCGTCGAGCGCGCGCTTGATACGGTCGCCCTCGGCAAGGAGGTTCTCCAGATAGCGCTGGTCGTGGTCTTTGAGCGCTCGGCTGTAGGCTCCGAGTGCCTCGATCAGATGGTCAATCTCGAAGGCGAGCGCGTCGGCGTCGTCGATCATGAGTTCCGACCACATCTGGGGGTTGAGGTGCGCCACGCGGGTAAGGTCGCGGTAGCTACCGGCCGAAAACCCGTGGTGAACCTGGGCGGTCGGGCTTTTGACGTAGGCGTTTGAGACGACGTGCGCAAGCTGGCTCGTGAAGGCGATGACGCGGTCGTGCTCGGCGGCGCTGGTCACGCTGAACTTGCCAAAGCCCAGGGGGCGCACCATCTCGCGCACCTGGCCCAAAAGCTCCAGCTTAAGTGCATCGTCCACCGCGGGTGGCACGAGCACGAGCGGGGCGCCCTGGAACAGGTCGGCGCGGGAGTGCGCATAGCCCGAGTACTGCGTGCCCGCCATGGGGTGCGCACCCACAAAGTAAAAGCCGTGCTCGCGGGCAAGCTCAAAGGCGCGCTCGCACACGATGCCCTTGACACCCACCGTGTCGATCACCACGGGACCCATGATGGCGTCGGTGTCGGTGGCGTCGGCGAGCGCCTGGGCGTGCGCCTCGAGCCACTCGATGCATGCCTCGGGATAGCAGGCAAGGACGATGATGTCGCATTCGCCGAGTGTCTTGTCGTTGAGCTCTCCGGCGACAGTGCCCATGCTGGCGGCCGTCATGACATCGTCATCGGGGTCCCAGGCCAGCACGCGAACGCCCGCCTGTGCATAGCCGCGGGCAAAGCTACCGCCGATGAGGCCCAGGCCGACGATACCGGCGCACTTGGGGCCGCCCTGGTTAACACGCGCGTTTCTCACCGTACCCATGAGCTACTCCATGGTCTCTTGGCAGACGACCTCGCGGATGGCTCGGATGCGGCGCATGGTGTCGTCGAACTGATCGGGGGTGAGGGCCTGGGCGCCGTCGGACCAGGCGCGGCTCGGCTCGTCGTGGACCTCGATCTCCAGGCCGTTGGCTCCGCAGGCGGTCGCGGCGAGCGCCATGGGCTCAACGTAGCGGGTGTAGCCGGTGGCGTGGCTGGGGTCGGCGACGACGGGCAGGTGCGACAGGTGGTGCAGCACCGGCACGGCGTTGAGGTCGAAGGTATTGCGGGTGCGGGTCTCGAAGGTGCGGATGCCGCGCTCGCACAGGATGACGTTGTCGTTGCCCTCGCTCATGATGTACTCGGCGGCCATAAGCAGCTCATCGATCGTGCCGGACATGCCGCGCTTGAGCAGAATCGGGGTCTGGGTCTTGCCGACCTCCTTGAGCAGGGGGAAGTTCTGGGCGTTGCGGGCGCCGATCTGCATGACGTCAATCTTCTTGTCCAAGAAGACCTGCACGTCGCGCGGGTCCATGATCTCGGTGACGATCGGCATGTCGAGCTCGGCAGACGCCTCGCACAGCAGGTCGAGGCCGGCGGGGCCCATGCCCTGGTAGGCGTAGGGGGAGGTGCGGGGCTTGTAGGCGCCACCGCGCAGCATCGTGGCGCCGGCGGCCTTCACGCGGCGTGCGATGCGGATGAGGTTCTCGCCCTCGACTGAGCAGGGACCGGCGATGACCTGGAACTGGTCGCCGCCGATCTTGACGCCGTGACCGCAGTCGATGACGGAGTCCTCGGGGTGGAACTTGCGGTTGGCGCGCTTGAACGGCTCGGAGACGCGCTGCACGCGCTCGACGACATCCATGGACTCGAGCAGGAACGGGTCGATCTTGGTCGTATCGCCCACCAGGCCGATAATCGTCTCGTTCTCGCCGCGCGAGACGTCGGTCTTCAGGCCTTTTTTCTCAATCCAGCTGACAATATGGCTGACGGCCTCGTCGCTGGCGCTCTGCTTTAGAATTGCAATCATGGTGTGCCTCTCACCTCGATGGATAACTTTTGCAAAAACGGCCCGCATCGCGAGCCGTGTATATATGGTGCATGAGAGTTTATACTATCCGACTCGCTTTTGCCTTCTAAAGTGGGCCGTTGCGCCGCGTCTTCCTCGGAATTGCAAAGCTTTTTCTTTTATTTTGATAGCCCGTGGCGCACTTGGGTATAATGCCAAACGTTGGCCCTATTAGCTCAGGGGATTAGAGCGTCTGCCTCCGGAGCAGAAGGCCGTTGGTTCGAATCCAACATGGGGCACCATCGAACGTAAGACCGTCCGAACCTCGCATGGTCCGGGCGGTTTTTCTTATACCGACGCGACGTGATGGGACGTGGTATGGCAGCAACGGATATCGAGCGCGGACTCTCGACCGCCGAGGTCGAGGAGCGCATCGCCGCCGGTAAGATCAACCGCAACATGGAGCTCAAGACCAAGTCGGTCAAAGAGCTCATCATCGAGAACCTCTGCACGCTGTTCAATTTGATCAACGTGATCTTGGCGTTCCTGGTCATTTTGACCGGTTCGTTTAAGAATCTGACGTTCCTGTTCGTGGTGTTCTTGAACACCGCTATCGGCGTCATTCAGTCCATGCGTTCCAAGAAGATGGTCGATAAGCTCACGCTTCTGACCTCTAAGAAGGCCATCGCGGTGCGCGACGGTGCCGAGGTGGAGCTCGACTTGGACCAGATCGTGCTCGACGACATCATCCGCCTGGGGCGCGGCGATCAGATTCCCGCTGACGCCGTGGTGGTTTCGGGCGAGGCGCTCGTGAACGAGAGCCTGCTGACGGGCGAGAGCGACCTTATTAAGAAACAGCCCGGTTCCGAGCTCATGAGCGGCAGCTTTATCGACTCGGGCCTGCTGCGCGCCCGCGTGATCCATGTCGGCGCCGACAACTACGTGGCCAAAATTAATAACGAGGCCAAGTACGTCAAAAAGGTCAATTCCGAGATCATGAACGCGCTTAACGCCATCGTGCGCTTTGCGAGCATCATCATGATCCCGCTCGGTTTGGCGTTGTTTGCCTCGAGTGTGAGCGAGCTGTGGGATGCCGCGGGAACCCCGGGCGATAGCGCACTTTCGTGGTGCTTCTCCGAGCTGTTGGCTGGTCATGTGCCTTCGTCGGCGCTGCTGTCCACGGTGGGCGCCCTGCTGGGCATGATCCCGCAAGGCCTGGTGCTGCTGACCTCGTCGGTGCTCGCAATCGCCACGGTGCGCCTGGCCCGCCGCAAGGTGTTGGCGCAGCAGCTCTACTGCATCGAGACGCTCGCTCGCGTCGACGTGCTGTGCCTGGACAAGACGGGCACCATCACGTCGGGTCGCATGGAGGTCGAGGGCACGTATCCGCTGCCGGTTGAGGGTGTTGGCTTTGGCGTGGACTCGGAGGAGGCGGCTGTTCCCGTCGATACCACAGTGCTCGATTTTGCGCTGGCTAACGTGGCACGTGCGACTTCGGCTGATGCCAACGAGACCTGCCAGGCGCTGCTCAACTATTACGCCGATCGCCCGGTCGAGGTGTCTGAGCCGCTGTCGGTCATTCCGTTCTCGTCCTCCAAAAAGTGGAGCGGCGCGTCGTTTGCGCAGGGCTCCTATGTGATGGGCGCCGCGCAGTTTGTGCTCTCTGATCGTGTGTTTTCGCAGGTCGAGAACCGTGTCGCCGAGCTTGCCGATACCTGCCGCGTGCTCGTGGTGGCGCGCGTTGACGGCTTTACGCCCGATGGCGATATGGTGGGCGAGGCCGAGCCCGTGGGCTTTGTGACCATCCGCGACGAGATTCGTACCTCGGCGGCCGAGACCATCGGCTACTTTAACGAGCAGGGCGTGACCCTCAACGTGATCAGTGGCGACGACCCGCGTACGGTGTCGTCGATCGCGCGCGTGGTGGGCGTGCCGGGGGCGGACGCTTATGTGGACGCCACGACGCTCGATACGCCGGCCAAGCTCGATGCCGCAGTGGACCGCTACCATGTCTTTGGTCGTGTGACCCCGCAGCAGAAGCGCGAGCTCGTGCAGGCGCTCAAGCGCCGCGAGCACACCGTGGCCATGACGGGCGACGGTGTCAACGACGTGCTGGCGCTCAAAGAGGCCGACTGCTCCGTGGCCATGGCGGCCGGCTCCGATGCCGCGCGCAACGTGGCCGAGATCGTACTCGTCGACAACGACTTCGCCTCGATGCCCGCCGTGGTGGCCGAGGGCCGTCGCTCCATCAACAACCTGCAGCGCTCGGCTTCGCTGTTCTTGACCAAGACGCTGTTCTCGATGGGCCTGGCGGCGCTGTGCATCGCGCTGCCGCCGTACCCCTTCGAGCCCATCCAGATGACGCTCATTAACTTCTTCTGCATCGGCGCTCCGGGCTTTGTGTTGGGCCTGGAGCCCAACAATGCTCGCGTGAAGGGTGCGTTTTTGACCAACGTACTCAAGCGGGCACTGCCGGCGTCGATTGCGGTCATTTTGGCCGCGGCGCTCGATATCTTTGTGGCGCGCGTGTTTGGCTTTAGCCAGCTCACGCTGTCTACGATGTGCCTGCTTACGTCGTGCTCGGCGAGCGTCAGCCTAATCTGGCGCATCTCGCAGCCGCTCACACCCTTACGAGTGGTGCTCTTTGTGTTTGTAGTCGCCGGCATCTTGGTGGGCGTTATCGGATTCCCGGAGCTGCTGTCTATTGCCAACCTGTCGATGGGCCAGATGGTTATCTTGGCTGTCATCGTGGTCTTTACCTGCTCGGTGTTCTTTAAGCTCGCCACGATGATGGATTCGCTCAAGCCGCGTCGTCGTCATGCTGCAACTGGTTTTGGCCGCGGTGTGCGCGTCCACCTGGGTCGCGGTGGCGGCAAGGTGAGCTCGACGGGTTCGACGGCCGAGCGTTTTGCCAAGCGCTTCGCCGCCGACATGGCGCAGCGCCGCGAAGATCGCACCGCTCGCGAGGCCGAGGCCCGCGCACTCGAGGGAGTGGCCCAGACCCAGCCCAAGAAAAAGAAGAGTACCGGAGCCAAGCGCTCTCGCGTGACCAAGTCCGCCCAAGGCATCAAAGTTTCGATGCCAAGCAAAAAGAAGAAGTAACTACGCGCCCTGGCGATGTTGAATTGGTGCCTTGCTCCTGTGGGGCCGTGGCGATGTTATGCTCTAACCTCGATTGTTTGAATTGCTTCGAAAAGAGGATGCCGTGATCTGCCCGCATTGCCTTAAGACTATCGAGGACGGCGCCTCGTTCTGCCCCTACTGCAACGCCTATGTGGGTCCGGGCGATGGCCCCGAGCACACCGAGTTCGTGTTCTGTGAGGGCTGCGGTGCCCGTCTTTCTCCGCATGACCGTACGTGCCCCAAATGCGGACGCCCGGCTCCGGGTATCCTCTCCGAGGACGCGGCCGCATCCGACTTGGCTGCGGGCCGCACGGCGGGTTTTCCGCGCCTAACGCAAGAGCAGATCGATACCGAGGTGCCGCATGCGCCGGCCTCTGCCGCTGCGGTGCTTTCGGACGCCGCCGATCCTAACGAGACCTGCGTGCTGCCGGCTTTCGATAAGGATTTCGGTATCCCCAAGGTCGATATTCCCACGCCCGTTTCCCTGCATGACGATGCTCAAAAACCCAAGCGCAAGGTGCATCCCGACGAGGACGCCTATCACAAGCACAAGCGTCATATCCCCAAGCCGCTCATCGTCATCGCGGTCCTTGCCGTCGTTTGCGGCGGTGCCTATTGGTTCGTGACGGCCGATCCCATGGGTGTCATGCCTGCCTTCTACGACCAGTTTGGCCAGGCTGCGCAGACGACCTTCCCCACGCGCCAAAAGGGCGAGGCGACTGAGGACGATACCAAGCAGGACGATTCTGCCAAGGTGGTCCAGGAAGAAACCGTGCTCACCGATGATCAGCTCTATACCAGACTCGACGGTCTGTATCAGACCATCGTGTCCTACGGTGATGAGGACCAGATCGGCGAGGTCATCGATTCCTTTAACAACGGCTATCTCCGAACGCCGCTGTCCACCCGCCAGGAGCTGTCGCAGAGTGCCTACGCCCTGCGCGACCAGATTAAAAAGACGCAAGATGAGCTCAACAACCTTAAGTACCAGGACGATACGGTCTATGCAGATGACATCGCCCACTTAAAGCAGCTTGCCGAGTGGATGTATGAGCGCGTCGACGTGATCTGCCAGAGCTGGGATATCTCGCTGGCCATTCCCGATGGCGAGTCGATGAGTTCCCACCAAAGCGAGATCCTGGCGCCCATCGCGCAGAGCGGCAACAGCGCGCTGAATCAGTACGACGCCAACGTGGGCTCCTGGAAGCCGCAGCAGCGTTCCTAAAATTAGTTCGCCATAGTCGGCATAACCTACGTGCGCAATTGATGTAAGCGCATGCTTATTGCTACAATTCGTACAAATATGCTTTAAACGCACGAGGAAGGAACCACATGTTTGGTTTTAAGAAAGAGCTCTACACGCCCGAGTATCAGCTTGCCGGCGACGAGTGCGCCGTTATCGAGACGTCGAAGGGTACCATCAAGGTCAAGTTTGACGGCGAGGGCGCTCCCATTCATGTCGCGAACTTCTGCGAGCTTTCCACGATGGGTTTCTATGATGGCCTTAAGTTCCATCGCTATGTGCCCGGCTTTGTCATTCAGGGCGGCGACCCCAATACCCGCGATATGTCCGGCGCCGACGTCGCTGCCGGTCTTGAGGGCCCCGACGGCATGCCCGGTACCGGTGGCCCCGGCTACTGCATCAAGGGCGAGTTTGCCACCAATCCGCGCAACAGCCATGTCGATGGTGCCCTTGCCATGGCACGCTCCATGGATCCCGATTCCGCGGGTTCGCAGTTCTACTTCTGCTTGGGTGCCCAGCATAACCTCGATTCCGGTTACACCGTCTTTGGTACCACGGTCGAGGGTCTCGATGTGATTTCGCAGCTGCGTGCCGGCGACGAGATCGTCCATGTCGAGATCGTTCACGAGTAAAGGGGACTTCCTTGAATAGCCAGCTGATCCAACAGGGCCGCGCCGCTTACCGCGCGGGTGATTTTTCCGCTGCAGCCCAGATGCTTGGGGCGGCAAAAACTCCCGATGAGATTATGGGCGAGGCCGATCACCTTCGTGGCAACGCCTTGATGCACCTGGGCATGTATGCCGAGGCCGCCGAGGCCTATGCCGCCGCCCTCAACGACGGCACCTATGGCAAGCGCGGCGCGCTGCTCACCAACCGCGGCAAGGCACTCGCCGCCGTGGGCGACTACACGACGGCCGCTCAGGCGTTCTCTGCTGCCACGCAGGACGCTTCTTATGCCACGCCGTTCAAGGCCTATCTGGGCTTGGGTAACGCGCTGTTCCAGTCGGGCGATTATGCCAACGCGGGTACTGCCTTCCGTCAGGCTGCCATCGACGGCGCCAATCCGGCTCCTGCCGCCGCACTCGGCGAGCTTGGACGTTGCTTCATTAAGCTCGGCCGTCCGGCGGATGCCGTGGAGACCTACCGCACGGCTATCGACTTTGCCGGCCCCCGCGACGACACGCGTGCACTCAACGCCGGCATGGGTCAGGCGCTTTCTGCCGCCGGCCGTCCCTCCGACGCACTCGACGCCTTTAACGCCGCTACTGCCGATGGCATCTACCAGCTCACCTCCGAGCAGGCCGATGAGCTTGCCCGCGTGCATGATTCGCTTGCCGCGCTGTCTGCCCAGACAGCCATGGCCACGGCTCCGGCGCCTGCGATGGACGCTCCTGCCGTCGATCCGCTCGATCCTACGGGCGCGACCGGCCAGTTTATGCCCGATCCCTCGGACACCGGCTTCTTTACGCTGTCCGAGTCCGAGATGGTCCAGCAGGACCGTCAGGATCGTAAGCAGGCTAAGGTCCGTCGTCGCCATCGCCACACGGGTCTCAAAGTCTTCATCGTGCTGCTTCTGCTCATTTTGATCGTCGCGGGCGGCCTGGGCTTTGCCTACACGCGCGGCTTTGGCTTCCCGTCTCAGGAATCTGTGGTTTCCGATCTGTTCCAGGCCGCCGGCGACGGTGACACCGCAAAGGCCGAGTCTTGCCTGGCCTCGAGCCTGTCCGAGGACGCTAAGTCGATGATCATCTCCTCGATTCCGCAGGGTGCCACCGTGTCCGTCGAGGGCATGGATCAGTCCATGACCGAGACGACCGCTAAGGTGAAGGCATCGCTGTCCAAGGGCGGCGAGCAGGAGTACACCGTCAAATTCGTGCGCTCCGACAACCATATCGGCTGGGCCGTTTCCTCGCTCGATATGGATTTCTCGGCTGCTGACAACCAGTAGTGACCTTATGGGATTTAGCTTTGCCCGGCGCTTCACCGCAAGTGAGGTGCCGGGCTTGCGCTAGTATGATGAGCTAGTAGTTTTCCAGCAATCATCCAACACATCAGGAGTTGCGTTGTTTTCTTTGATGGATATGTTCTTCGGTAGCTATGCGGGCGATCTTGCCATCGACCTCGGCACCGCAAATACGCTTGTCTCCGTGCGCGGCAAGGGCATCGTCATTCGCGAGCCCTCCGTCGTCGCCATCGACAAGAACGACGAGCGCATCCTGGCGGTCGGTATCGAGGCAAAGCGCATGCTCGGCCGTACGCCCGGCAACATCGTGGCCGTTCGTCCCCTGAAGGACGGCGTCATCGCCGACTTCGACGTTACCGAGGCCATGCTCCGCTACTTTATCGACAAGGCGTCCGAGAAGCGCTATCCGTGGACTCCGCGTCCGCGTGTTGTCGTCTGCGTTCCCTCCGGCGTCACGTCGGTCGAGAAGCGCGCTGTCTTTGAGGCCACGATCCAGGCCGGTGCCCGCCAGGCCTATCTGATCGAGGAGCCCATGGCTGCCGCTATCGGCGCCGACCTGCCCGTCGAGGAACCCACCGGCTCCATGGTCATCGATATCGGCGGCGGTACCACCGAGGTCGCTGTTATCGCTATGGGCGGCATCGTCGTCTCGCAGTCCATCCGTATTGCCGGCGACGAGTTCGATCAGGCCATCCTCACGCACGTTCGCGATGCCTACAACCTGGCCATCGGCGAGCGTACGGCAGAGGACATCAAGATCAAGGTCGGCTCCGCCGTGCCGCTCAAGGACGAGCTCGACGTCGAGGTCAACGGCCGCGACGTGATCACCGGTCTGCCCAAGACTGTGCGCATCGAGAGCGAGGAGATCCGTCGCGCGCTCAACAAGCCGCTCGACGAGATGGCCAAGGCCGTCAAGGACGCCCTCGACGCTACGCCTCCCGATCTTGCCTCTGACCTTATGTACTATGGCATATTGCTGACCGGTGGCGGCGCGCTGCTGCGCGGTCTCGACGTGCGCCTGCGCGATGAGACCGGCGTTTCGGTCAACGTCAGCCCCACGGCGCTCGATAACGTCGTTAACGGCTGTGCCCGCGTGCTCGAGGCCAATGCGTTTGATGGTGGCTTCGTCCAGACCAATGCTTAATTTCCAAAAGGTGGATTCCATTTGGCACGATCTTCGGGTTTCTCCACAAATCTGAATACCAAGCGACAATCAACGGGTATGCGCCCGTTGATTGTTTTCAGCCTGATTTCGGTGTTGCTGCTCACGTTTTACATCCGCGAGGGCGAGGCAGGGCCGATTCATGCCGTGCGTTCGGGCGTAACGACGATTACCTCTCCGGTGCGCTTTGTGGGCTCGGCTGCGGCGGCTCCCTTCAATGCGATTGGCAACGTGTTCTCTAACCTAACGGCGTCGCAGGACACGCTCGACGAGCTCAAGAAGCAAAATGAGGAGCTGACCTCTAAGGTCGCCGAGCTTTCTGAGGCTCAAAAGACTGCCGAGCGCCTGGAGGGCCTGGTCGGGCTGCAATCGACCTACAACCTCAAATCGACCGCAGCTCGTATCGTTGGTGCCTCCGGCGATGCCTGGACCTCGACCGTCACCATCGACAAGGGCTCTGCCGACGGCCTTACCATCAACATGCCCGTGACGAGTTCTGCCGGTGTTATCGGCCAGATTATCGAGGTATCGGCCAAGACCTCTACCGTGCGCCTGATTGGCGACGAGAACTCGGGCGTGTCCGCCATGGTGCAGGACACGCGCGCCCAGGGTATGCTGCAGGGTCAGGCTGACGGCACGCTGCGTCTTGAGTACGTGAGCGTCGACTCCGATGTTAAGGTTGGCGATATCATCGTGACCTCTGGCATCGGTGGCGTGTTCCCCAAGGGCCTTCCGCTTGGCACCGTCTCGTCGGTTGAGAAATCGGCAAACGACGTGTACTACACCATTGTGGTGCGCGCTCAGACCACGGCCGAGAACAACGAGGAAGTGCTGGTCATCACCTCGCTGACCGACGAACAGTCGGCCTCGGATGAGGACGTGAGCACGGCCAACAGCACGCCGCAGGGAACGTCGCGCGATGCTGCGACCAAGACGAAGGACGAGAGCTCGGATGACAGTTCCGACACGTCCGAGACGACCGATTCTGGCTCGAGCGAATAGGGGGCATGTCCATGGATCTACACGAGCAGGGGATGAGCTCCCGCACGTTTGTAATCGCCGCCATTGTGTGTGTGCTGTTGCAGGCAGGCCTGGCACCGCAGATCTCCATTGCGGGAGGTCGCGTCAACTTCATGATTATCCTGGTGTGCCTAAGCGTGTTCTCGGGCGACCCGACCCGTGCCGTCGTGTGCGGTTTTTGCAGCGGCTTGTTTTATGACCTGTCCGCTGCCGTGCCGGTGGGCGTTATGTCGCTCCTGCTGACCGTGGGTTCTTTTGCCCTGGTGCACAGCGCCGTCGGTCAGACGGGCGGTACCCCGAGTGCGCGCGGCGTCACCGTGGGCGCCTTTGCGCTCGTCATTAATGTGATCTACAGCATCATCTTGCTGTTTATGGGTTTGGAGACGAGCTTTGTCGTGGCGATCTTCGGCCATGCGCTGCCGTCCTCGATCCTGACGGGTCTGGTTGCCATTCCGTTTTTGATGTCCGGCGTCGTGCCGCAGTCCGGCTATGGATTCTCCGCACGTGGCGGACGCCAGACGGGTATGCGCTTTAAGCCCAAGACCCGCAAGCTCAAATAGGGGAGGCCCGTAGATGTCTTCCCAGATGACGGTTATTATCGCCGGTATCGTGCTGGTTGTGGCCATCGTGGTCGCGCTGGTCATCATGCGTCGTGGCGATTCCCGTTTTACCTACGATACACAGCATGGAACGGCCCCGCGCGCCACCGAGGGCGAGGGCAATACCGCGGCGACCGCCTTTAAGGGCCGCTTTTCCATCCTCACCATGGGTGTGGGCGCGATGTTTGCGGCACTTGCCGTCAAGCTGTGGGGCATGCAGATGGTCTCGTCGGACTATTACGAGAAGCAGGCCAATAGCAATCAGACTCGCACCGTTACCACACCCGCTGTGCGCGGCCGCATCCTCGACCGCAATGGCGTGGCGCTTGTCCAGAACCGTCCCTCACTTGCTGTCGTGGCCTACCGCGACCTTGCGGAGGATGAGGTTCTGGTTCGCCATCTTGCCAACGTGCTTGGAATGCCTTACGTTGCGGTCCTTCGCAATATTCAGGACAATACGGAGGGCGCCCAGAGCCTGCATACCATCGCGACGGACGTCCGTCGCTCCACGGTTGCCTATATTCAGGAGCACGCCGGCGAGTTCCCGGGCGTCAAGATTGCCGAGCGTACCGAGCGCCAATATCCATATGGCGAGACGGCATGCCATATCTTGGGCTATACCGGCACCATTACCTCCGAGCAGCTCGAGGCCCAGAATAAGAAAACCTCTGGCGATGATGATGCTTCTGCTGGCAAGATTACGTACCAGTCGGGCGATATCGTGGGCCAGGCGGGCGTTGAGAGCTACTACGAAAACCTGCTGCAGGGTATTCGTGGCGAGCAGACCGTCAAGGTCGATGCCTCGGGCAATGTGACCGGTCAGGCCGGCGCCGTGCCCGCGAAGGCCGGCTCCGACATTAAGCTCACGCTCGACCTTAAGATCCAACAGGCCTGTGAGACGGCGCTGGCGAGCGCTATCGAGCTTGCCAAGACCACTGGCTACAGCAATGCCGGCAACGGCGCTGTGGTGTGTCTCGATCCCAACAATGGCGAGATCCTGGGCATGGCGAGCGAGCCCAAGTTCGATCCGTCCGTCTTTATCGGCGGCGTCTCAAATGACGTGTGGACCGAGCTCAATGATGATAAGGGTTCGCACCCGCTGCTCAACCGCGCCATTAGCGGACAGTACATGTCGGCTTCGACCATCAAGCCGCTCTCGGCACTGGCCGGTCTTGAGTTTGGAACCTACACGTCGGGGCAGACGACCAACTGCACGGGCTATTGGACGGGTCTGGGCAAGTCGTGGGGCAAGTACTGCTGGCTGCATTCCGGCCACGGCACCATGACGCTACAGTCGGGTATCGCCAACTCGTGCGACCCCGTCTTCTACGACATGGGCAAGGCGTTCTTCTATGACGAGCAACATCCCGAGGGCCTGCAGGAGGTCTTTCGTCGCTGGGGCCTAGGCAAGACCTGCGGTATCGATCTGCCAAGTGAGGGCGCGGGCCGTATTCCCGATGCCGAGTGGAAAGAGTCGTACTTCACCGACGCCTCTGCCGAGGACCGCAAGTGGAATGCCGGCGATATGACCAACATTGCTATCGGTCAGGGTGACATCCTGGTGACGCCCCTGCAGATGGCGTGCGCCTATATGGGTCTTGCCAACGGCGGCAAACAGTACGTGCCTCACGTGTTTTTGTCTGCCGTGTCGCGCGATGGCGACGGCGATGCCTATAAGTACAACGGCAAGGGCAAGAAGAAGCGCCTGGAGGCCAAGATCAACAGCGATTCGGATTTGGCTCTAGTTCGCAACGGCATGCACGACGTGATTTACACGGCATCGACGTCCCTGGCGGCGCACTTTGGCACCCTGACGCCGCAGGTATACGGCAAGTCGGGCACGGGCGAGAAAAGCGGCGAGGACGAATACGCTTGGTTCTGCGCCTATGCACCGGCCGATGACCCCAAGTATGTCATCGCTACTGTCCTGGAGCAGGGCGGCGGCGGCTCGGATACCGCGATGCATGTCGTGCGCGACGTGCTCGGCGTGATTTATGACGAGCCCGATACCTCTTCGGCCTCGGGCGATTCTTCGGTTCGATAGGAGGTTGCGATGGATTTTTCTCCGGCGGATCTGTTCCGTTCAACCAAGACCGGCTCTCGCAGCAGCCTGGACCGTGTCAACAAGCAACTTTCGGCCTCGCGCGGCACGTTTCGCCAAAAGGTGCATATCGGTGTGCTCGTGGCTACTGTGGCGCTCGTCGCCTACGGTGCCATCATTATCTGGTCGGCTTCGCAGTTTAAGGCCGATGCTTCGTTCTCACGTCATCTGCTGGGAATTGGCATCGGAGCGGTGCTGGCGGTGCTCGTCTGGCGAACCGACCTGCGCGGTATTTCCAATTTCTCGACGGCGTTGCTCGTCATCGACCTGATCGTGATTTTCTCGCCCAAGATTCCGGGTTTGTCCTATACGGGCGGTCTGGGCATGACGGGCTGGATCAAGATTCCCGGTATCGGCTTGACATTCCAGCCGGTTGAGCTTGCCAAGCTCATCACCATCTTCTTTATTGCTACGCTTGGCTCGCAGTATAACGGTCGCATCGATACCGTTCGCGACTACGTCAAGCTCTGCGGCATGCTGTCCATTCCGTTTTTGGCCGTCGTTGCCATGGGCGACCTGGGCTCGGGCCTGGTCGTGCTTGTTTCAGGCGCCATCGTCATTTGTATGAGCGGTGCACGCCGCGAATGGGTGCTGTCGACCCTGGCCCTGCTCGTGGGCCTGGTGGCCCTCGTCCTGGCGCTCGATTCGGTCTTTGATTCGTTGCTCGGCCACGATGTACTCATCAAGCAGTATCAGATGAACCGTCTGACGGTCTTTATCGACCCCGATAATGCCGATTCGGACGATGCCTACAACCTGCAGCAGTCACTTATCGCCGTTGGCTCGGGCGGCTTCTTTGGTAAGGGTTTGGGCCATGCGACGCAGTCAGCCGGCGGCTTTCTGCCTGAGTTCCACACCGACTTCGTCTTCGCCTTTCTGTCCGAGACCTTTGGCTTTTGTGGTTCCTTTTTGCTCCTGTGCCTCTACGTGCTGCTGATCTTTTCGACGATTCGCGTCGCCTTTAAGTGTGAGTCGCTGTTTTTGCGTCTTTCGTGTGTGGGCATCGTTGGCATGTGGGCGTTCCAGACCTTCGAAAACATCGGCATGTGCATCGGCATGATGCCGATTACCGGTATTCCGCTACCGTTTATTAGCTTCGGGTCGTCTTCGATGATGATTCAGCTGCTGACGGTGGGTATCGTACAATCCATATGGCGGCATCGTTCGGGCGCCGCGTAACCGCTGGAGGGGTTTGCTATGAAAATTCCCGTAGATAAGCTGACCCGCGCTTTTAAGATGGGCGCGTCCGTTAAGAAGGATTCCGATACGCCGGTGCGCGTCTCGGTCTATCTGGATTCGTCCGCCTCGCGCTTTCTGGCCGAGACGGTGCGTGACGCCTTTGTGCCGCAGACGACCTCGGGCATTGTGCGCGTCGAGCGTCTGGGGGAGGAGCGAATTGCTCCAAAGACCGATACCGATGTGGTGCTGGTGCTCTCGTGTGGTTCCGACCGCTTGGAGAGTGCCGTGCAGGAGCTCGTGATCGCCGGCGCGCCCGTGTGCGTGCTTGCCGAGTCTGCTGTGGAGGTGCCGTTTATCGAGGAGTCCACGCCCATGCTCGGCGTGGTAGCGGCAACCGATAAGACGTATCTGCTCGAGACGCTTGCCCGCTGGATTCTCGACCGCACCGACAAGGAAACGGCTTTTGCGGCGAACTTTGCCTTCATGCGCATCGCGGCGGCCAATCGTATCATCACCTCGTGCGCGCTTACCAATATGGCGACCGGTGCACTGGTGTTTTTGCCGGGCGCCGATTATCCCGTTATGGCGCTGGCGCAGGTGGGCATGCTCTTTGAGCTCGCTGCCGTCTTTGGACGCGGCATTAAGCCCGAGCGCGGCTACGAGGTCGCGGGCGTGCTTGCCGGCGGTCTTGTGATCCGCGCGGTCACCCGCGCACTCGTCAAGCAGACGCCGCATATTGGGTTTGTCGTCAAGGCGCTCACTGCTGCCGCGGGCACCTACGGCATGGGCCGTGCGCTTGTTTCGCTCTACGAGCGCGATGTCGACTACAGCCGTGCCAACGAGGTGGTCACTGCCACGTTCTCCCGCGTTCGCGATCTGGTGACCACGGTCGCGGGCGCTACCCGTCCTATGGCGTCCTACCAAGACGCATCAGATCTCGCTGCTTAGGGGTTTTCCGTTGCGCGTTCCGTACCAAGATTGTTTTCATTTAATTGAGCCGTTGCTCGCCAAGGTCGAGAAGCCGAGCCGCTATATCGATCACGAGTGGGGCACGCTTTCCAAGGCCGATGCCGACTACCGTTGCTGCCTGATCTACCCGGATGTGTACGAGGTCGGTCTGCCCAACCAGGGCATCGCCATCCTCTACAACATCCTTAACCAGGCCGAGGGCATCTCCTGCGAGCGTGGCTATGTGCCGTGGCCCGATATGGGTGACGCCATGCGCGAGGCGGGCATTCCGCTGCTCTCGCTCGAGGGTGCCGCGCCGGTCGCTTCGTTCGATATCGTCGGTCTGCATGTGCCGCACGAGATGGCGGTGACGAACTTCCTCGAGGCGCTCGACCTCGCTGGCATTCCGCTGTTAGCCGCCGACCGCACCGAGGACGACCCCATTATCATCGCCGGCGGCCCCTCGGTGTACAACCCCGAGCCGTACGCGGCCTTCTTCGATGTTATCCTCATCGGCGAGGGCGAGGAATCGCTGCTCGAGACCTGCCAGCTGCATCGCCGCCTGCGTGACGAAGGAGTCCCGCGCGCGCAGATTGTTGAGCAGCTCGCATCCATTGCCGGCAACTACGTGCCGTCGCTCTATGAGGTTCGTCACGACGAGCCCTGCTCGCCCCATGGCTACACCGTGCCGCGTGAGGGCAAGGATGCGCCGACCGTGGTCTACAAGCGCGTCGTCGAGGATTTCGGCGCCACGAATCCGCTGTCGCAGTCGTGCGTGCCCTATGCGCAGCTGGTCCACGACCGCCTGTCTATCGAGATCCTGCGCGGCTGCGCCCGCGGCTGTCGTTTTTGCCAGGCCGGCATGACGTATCGCCCGGTGCGCGAGCGCTCGGCCGACCAGATCGTCTCGTCGGTGATTCAGGGTCTGGAAAAGACCGGCTATGACGAGGTGTCGCTGACCTCGCTCTCCACGACCGACCACTCCTGCATTCGCGACGTGCTCGGCAGGCTCAACCATCGCCTGGAGGATACGGGTATTCGCGTGTCTATTCCGTCGCAGCGTCTGGATTCGTTTGGCGTGGATATGGCCGAATCGGTCGCCGGCGAAAAGAAGGGCGGCCTGACGTTCGCGCCCGAGGCCGGCAGCCAGCGCATGCGCGACATCATTAACAAAAACGTGACCGAGGAGGACCTGGACCGTGCGGCCAAGGCAGCCTTCGAGGCCGGCTGGAACCGCATGAAGCTCTACTTTATGATGGGCCTTCCCGGCGAGCGCGACGAGGATATCGTGGCCATCGCCAATCTGGCCGATCACGTGCTGGAGCTCGGTCGTTCCGTGGTGCCCAAGGCTCGTCGCGGCTCGATTTCGGTGTCCATCTCGGTTTCGGTCTTTATCCCCAAGGCTGCCACGCCGTTCCAGTGGTGCCCGCAGCTCGACTACGACGACGTCAAGCGTCGCCAGAAGCTGCTTGTCACGAGCGTTCGCAACCGTGCCGTCCGCGTGCATTACCACGATGCCGAGACCTCGCTCATCGAGGCCGCACTGTCCCGCGCCGGTCGTGACATGACGCCCGTCATCATCGACGCTTGGCGCTCGGGCTCTCGCTTTGACGCCTGGGTAGAGCATTTCTCGCTCGATAACTGGAAGGAGGCTGCTGCCAAAAACGGCATCGACCTCAATGAGCTCGTGCACCTGCCCTACGAGTTGGACTGGCGCCTGCCGTGGGAGCACGTGAGCCCCGGCTGCACACGCGGCTTTCTCGAGCGCGAGTACCGTCGCTCGCTCGAGGGCGTCACGACTCCCGACTGCACCCGCACGTCGTGCACCGGCTGCGGGATCTGCCCCACGCTCCACGCCAAGAATGTATTGATGGGTGATCGCGCATGAGTGAGCGCCTGACCGACAACCCCTCGCTCTTTAGGCTTCGTGTTCGCTATGGCAAGCGCGATCGCCTTAAGTACCTGGGCCATCTCGAAGTGATCCATACCATTGAGCGCATCGTGCGCCGTGCGGGACTTCCCTATGCCGTCACGCAGGGCTTCTCTCCGCACATGCGCGTGGGCTTCTCTTCGGCGCTACCGGTGGGTACGTCGTCGACATGTGAGTGGTATGACCTGTTTATGACCGAGTTCGTGGCGCTCGACGAGGCGTTTGGGCGCCTGGCTGCGGCGTCTCCGGCCGATCTGGCGCCCATCGAGGCGGCGTACATCGACGTGCGCACGCCGGCGTTGACGGCGCAGCTCACGCGCCTGTCGTATCGCATCGACCTGCATCTGGACCCCGAGGCGCCCGTAAGCGCCGACGAGGTGCATCGTGCGATCGACACGCTGCGCGCGGGCCATGGCATCGACTACGCGCGCGGAAAAAAGAGCAAGCGCTTGGATTTGGATCACACGCTCGTGGGCTATGAGCTCACGGCGGGGGAGCGCCCGGACCATTTGGTGCTCATGCTCGACACCCATGCCGACAACGAGGGCTCCATGCGTCCGGAAATTTTGCTTTCTGCTGCTGATGTTTTGTTGCAGGGCTTGACCCCGGGCGTGGATGCACCTATTGTTTCCACCGGTATGCAAGACCTCGTGACCATCTGCTCCTACGATGTCGAGCGTCAGAATCAAGCATGCGAGGACGACGAGGGCCGACTCGTCAGCCCCATACCTGTGCGAACTTGTGGATTTGCTCCACATACTCGTTGACGGGGTTATTTTCGCCTGCTACTATATTCGGCTGTTGCACTAACTGATGCATGAAGGGCAAGTAAACATGTACGCAATCGTTAACACGGGCGGCAAGCAGTACAAGGTCGCCACCGACGATGTCATCACCGTCGAGAAGATCGAGGGCTATGAGGGCGACAAGGTCACCCTGCCGGTTATCTTCCTCAACGATGGTAAGAAGATCGTCACCGATCCCGACAAGCTGGCCAAGGCCAAGGTTACCGCTCAGATCGTTGAGCAGTTCAAGGGCGAGAAGCAGCTGGTCTTCAAGTTCCACAAGCGTAAGCGCTATCGTCGTCTGAAGGGTCACCGTCAGCAGCTCACCAAGCTGAAGATCGTGAAGGTCCAGGCTACCTCCCGCGCCAAGAAGGCTGTCAAGGCAGAGGCTGAGGCTGTTGCCGAGGCTCCCGTCGCCGAGTAGATTACACTCGTAACGAAAGAGTAGGTATACACAATGGCACACAAAAAAGGACTCGGTTCCTCCCGTAATGGCCGTGACTCCCGCGGTCAGCGCCTTGGCACGAAGCGCTATGCCGGCCAGACGGTAACCACGGGCACGATTCTCGTCCGTCAGCACGGCACGCACATCCACCCGGGTGAGAACGTTGGCCGTGGTAAGGACGACACGCTGTTCGCGCTGGTCGACGGTACCGTTGAGTTCCACAAGGGTATCAAGCACAGGGTCAGCGTACGCCCGCTCGCGAACGCGTAATTCACCCTTCATAGAGCACATATGTGGGAGGCACTTGAGTTTTAGGATTCAAGGGTCTCCCTCTTTTTGTAGGAGGCGATTCTGTTGTCACAGTTCACCGATATCAGCCGCATTAACGTGTGCGGCGGCGACGGCGGAGCCGGATGCATGTCGTTTAGGCGCGAGGCATTTGTCCCCAAGGGCGGCCCCGATGGCGGCGACGGCGGTCGTGGCGGCAATGTCGTCATCCAGGCCGATGCTCAGCTGTCTTCGCTGATCGATTACCGCTTTAAGCATCACTTCCGCGCCGAGCGCGGCACGCACGGGCAGGGTGCCCGTCGTAACGGTAAGAGCGGCGAGGACCTGATTCTCAAGGTCCCTATGGGTACCGTGGTGCGCGAGCTCGATCCCGAGACGCAGACCCCGATGTTCGATATTGCCGACCTCGTTCACGATGGCGAGCGCGTTGTCGTGGCGCCCGGCGGTGCCGGCGGCCTGGGCAACACGCACTTTGTGACGTCGGTGCGCCGCGCGCCCGCGTTCGCTCAGCTGGGCGAGCCGGCCGAGGAACACTGGATCGAGCTCGAGATGAAGCTTATGGCCGATGCCGCGCTCGTGGGCTTCCCCTCGGTGGGTAAGTCATCGCTCATCGCGCGCATGAGTGCCGCCCGTCCCAAGATTGCCGACTACCCGTTTACCACGCTCGTGCCGAACCTCGGCATGGTGCGTGCCGGCGAATATTCTTACGTCGTTGCCGACGTTCCCGGTCTCATCGAGGGTGCGAGCGAGGGCAAGGGCCTGGGCCATCAGTTCCTGCGCCACATCGAGCGCACGGCACTCATCATGCACGTCGTCGACATGACGGGTGGTTTTGAGGATCGCGATCCGGTTGAGGACTATCGCATCATCAACCGCGAGCTCGAGCAGTATGGCGCCGAGCTTTCGGAGCGTCCGCAGATCGTCGTTGCCAACAAGTGCGACGCGCCGGGCACGGCCGACAAGATTGCCGACCTTAAGCGCGCAGCGCTCGACGATGGACATATGTTCTTTGCCGTGTCTGCTGTGACGGGCGCCGGCCTCAACACGCTGATGCTTGCCGTGGGCGAGCAGGTGGCTAAGCTGCGCGCCGAGTTGGCTGTCTCCGATGAGCCGGTCGTTCTGCGCGACGATGAGTGGGAGCGCCGTCGCCTGCAGCGTGAGAAGCGTTTCCGCATTGTTCAGGAAGAGCCCGGTGCCTTCCGCGTGGTCGGTCGTGCCATCGAGCGCATGGTCATCCAGACCGACTGGGAAAACGAAGAAGCCGTCATTTACCTGCAGCATAAGTTTGCGCGTATGGGTGTTGACGACGCGCTTGAGAAGGCCGGTTGTCGTGCGGGCGACGAGGTCCGCATTTGTCAGCGCGCCTTTGACTTTGAGGGCGCTGAGGACTTCTCGGAGTACGAGGAACTCGAGGATGCTGGCGAGGACGTTGCCGTTGAGGCCATTGACGTGACCGAAGCTGCGAATGAGGGCGTCGAGGTTGTCGATGCGACGGATGCCGCGGACGATGTCGAGACCCCGGAGGGCGAGTAAGCCATGTCGCTGCGCGGTGGAATCGGTCTGCCCGAGCTTCCTCTAGAGGACGGGCAGGAGTTTAGGCTCGGCATTATGGGCGGCACCTTTGATCCCATCCATTACGGGCACCTGGTGACTGCCGAGCAGGCGCGTGAGTCCCTCGACTTGGATGCCGTGCTATTTATGCCGGCGGGCACGCCTGCCTTTAAGCTTGACAAGCCGGTGACGCCTGCCGAGGACCGTTATGCCATGACGGTCCTCGCCACCGCCGCGAACCCGGCTTTCTTGGCGAGCCGGTTCGAGATCGACCGTCCGGGCGTAACCTATACGGCCGATACGCTTCATGCCCTTCGCGACTTTTACCCGCCGCAGGTAAAGCTCTACTTTATTACGGGCGCCGACGCGATTATCGATATTGTGACCTGGCATGATGCCGAACGAATCGCTGAGCTTGCTACCTTTATTGCGGCGACGCGACCGGGCTTTGATATCGATACGGCGCGTGCCCGAATCAAAGAGTCGGGGCTGCCGTTCGACGTGCGCTATATTCAGATTCCGGCGCTGGCGATCAGCTCGACGAACATTCGTAAGCGAGTTGCCCGCGGTATGAGCGTGCGCTATCTTACGAGCGAGTCCGTGCTCGGCTACATTCGCAAACGCAGGCTATATGCCGATTTGGGCCAAGAAGATTTTGAGTGATGGGGGTCTACGTTGTCGGTAGAGGATCAGTTTGAGGGCGATGAGCGCGCGCTGCTCAAGCGCATTCAAGAGCTGCTCGATGTTCGCATGAAGGATAAGCGCAAGCGCTATGTGCATTCGCTGAGCGTTGCCGAGACCGCACTTCATCTGGCCGAGGTCTACGGCGTCGACCGCTTTGATGCCGCTGCCGCCGGCTTGATCCACGACTGGGACAAGGTGCTTTCCGATGACGAGCTGGTCACGCGCGCTCTGCATTACGGCATTAAGATTGCCGGCTCTCCTTCTGCCGCGACGCCGCTTTTGCATGGCCCTGTTGCCGCCTATGAGCTTCCGCAGCTTTTTCCCGAGCTGTCGCCGGCCGTTTTCCAGGCTGTCGACCGTCACACCGTGGGTGCCTGCGACATGACGCCGCTCGATATGGTGGTCTTTGTGGCCGATGCCATCGAGCCCAACCGTCACGGCGACTATGCCCATGCGCTGCGCAAGATGGTGGGGGAGTCGACGCTCGACGAGTTGTTCTTCTCCTGTTTTGCGCAGGGTTTGGTCTATGTGATTCAGTCCGGGCGCTATCTTTATCCCACGGCTATTTCGATTTACAACCATTACGCCCAGCTGCGCTAGCTCGGGCTGTCTAGAAAGAGGTATTCCATGGCCGACGAGACCATGACCGACGAGCAGATTCTTGAAGGTGTGGAGCACAAGAGCTTCGTCGCCACGTCCGACCGCACTGCCGCCTCGCTGTCTGCGAGCGGTGTCGCCGCCGAGGATGTCGCCCGCGCCGCCGCGCAGGCCGCCTACGACAAGAAGGGCGAGGACGTTCAGGTGCTCGACCTGACCGAGCTTTCCGACGTATGCGACTACTTTGTGCTTGCCACCGGTACCAACAACCGCCAGGTCGATTCTATCGTCGACGAGATCGAGGAGAAGGTCGCCGAGGCTTGCGGCGAGCACCCGTTCTCCATCGAGGGTCGCGAGCAGAAGACCTGGATGCTCATGGACTATGGTTCGGTTGTCGTCCACGTCTTCACTCCCGAAGCCCGCGACTTCTACCGCCTCGAGAAACTCTGGGGAGACGCCCCCCAGCTCCCCCTCAACCTCCTCTAGTAGCTCATTTGAGACGGGGTTTAGCTACCCTCACGCATATCGCCGGGCAGGTGCGGTTTTCCGCACCTGCCCGGCTTTCTTTTTGCCCAAAGGCGGTTAATCGTTGAAGCGGGATTGGCGGCCGAAGGAAAGGGCGGTGTCGCCGAATTTGTCTCGGACGGCGTCGATGGCGACGGAGAGGTCGCGGCGGTCGCTGGATTGGGCTCCGCGGTCATCGATCTCGCAGAACAGGTCAGTCTGGATGCCGCCTTGGTGGTCGAAGTCGCTCATGCCGATGCCCGCTAAGCGAACATGCATACCATCCTGCCAGATGTTGTCGAGCAGTTCGAGTGCAACCGCCACGAAGATGTTCTCATCGTCGGTCGGATGAGGCAGCCGGCGCTGTGCCGTACGCCCGCTGCCATACGAATACTTAAGCTTGAGCGTTACCGTGGCACCCGTCAGCCCCTGACGGCGCAGGCGGCGTCCCACTGACTCTCCCAACAGCGCAATCGCCGCCTCAATATCCCCACGCTCAGTTAAATCTTTAGCAAAGGTGCGTTCATTGCTGACCGACTTGACCTCGCGCTCTTCATCGAGGCTCGTGACTTCGGAGATTTCGAGTCCCAGCGCACGCTGGCGCATGCGTTCGCCGTTGACGCCAAAAATAGAGGCCAAGGTTGATTCCGGTGCACGTGATAGCTCGCCGAGGGTGTAGATGCGCATGCGGCGCAGTCGCTCCTCGGCCGAGCGCCCGATGCCGCTCATGGCAGATACCGGCAGCGCGGCCAAAAAGCGCTGCTCGGTTCCGGGGCGCACGATGGTCAGCCCAAACGGCTTATCCCGCTCGCTTGCGATCTTTGCGACCGTCTTGTTGCAGCCCACGCCAATGGAGCAGGTCACTCCCAGCCCTGCCACGCGGTCGCTTATATGCCGCGCAACCAGCAGCGGGTCTTCGGGCGCAAAGCGACCCGGTGTGATATCGATAAAGGCTTCGTCGATGGATACGCGCTCAACACGCGGGGTCTCGTCGGCGAGAATCGCCATGACCTGCGCGCTCACCTCGCGGTAGCGGTCAAAGTGCCCGTGTGTCCAAATGGCTTGCGGGCACAAGCGCCGCGCCTCGGCCGAGGGCATGGCAGAGTGCACGCCAAAGCGACGCGCCTCATACGAACACGTGGACACGACGCCACGCGAATCGGCGTCTCCGCCCACGATGAGCGGCTTTCCGCGCCATTCGGGATGATCGAGCATTTCCACGCTCGCAAAAAACGCATCGAGGTCCATCAGGCCCACCGCCGGACCCGTCCAGGGAGGCGGCGTGACGCCCATGGCATCCTCATAACCGTATGTATGTTCGCGTCTTTCCATGTCATGAGTATACCGCGCAGCTCATGTGGGGTGCGTGTATGTGCTTGCAAATCCCGAATTCTTGTCTAAGATATGGATTTGCCCTCGACTACACCGAAGAAGTTGGTCTCACGGACTTCACCTGCCCGCGTCGATGGCGTATTATGTTCAACTGTTTGTTTGTAGTTGCAGCCTAAAGCTGCTTGGTTGGAGGAGTTTCCTTTGGCAGTCAAGATTCGCCTTGCTCGTCACGGCGCTAAGAAGCGTCCGTACTACCGTGTCGTCGTCGCCGATTCCCGCGCCCCGCGTGACGGTCGTATCATCGAGGAGGTTGGCCGCTACAACCCGATGACCGCCCCCAAGACCATCAACCTCGACCTCGAGAAGATCGCCGACTGGCAGTCCAAGGGCGCTCAGCTCACTGACGCCGTCGCCGCTCTGGTCAAGGCCGCCAACGAGGGCGAGAAGACCGAGACCGTCGTCAAGAAGTCCAAGAAGCAGCTCGCCAAAGAGGCCGAGGCCGCTAAGGCTGCCGCTGAGGCCGCTGAGGGCGCCGAGGAGTAAATCGTGCCTGAGGTTGACGCTGCACAGCTCGAGGGTGAGGCAATGCTCTCAGATCGCATCGCCGATCTCGTCGAATATCTCGTTGTTCAGATCGTCGACGACCCGGATTCCGTGAGCCTTGAGGTCATCGATGGTGACGACGCCTCTACGATTGAGGTTTCGGTCGCCGAGGATGACGTCGCTAAGGTCATCGGCCGTCGTGGCCGTACCATCAAGGCCATTCGCACGCTCGCCCGTGCACTGGCCGCTCGCCTCGACACTGCTGTCGAGGTAGAGGTTCTGGGCTAGGACCTTGAGGTCCCAGTACAAAAACATCGCCCGTGTGGTCAAGCCGCACGGAAGGAAGGGGGAGGTCCTCGCGCAGCCGCTGCGGGGGCTTCCTTCTGTATTAGAGCCTGGTATGCGCGTCGCCCTGACGCCGCCGGCGCTCAAGCGCGACCGCTTTTGCACGGTCGTGTCCGTCACCGATACGGGCGATGGCGATCTGGTCTCGTTTGAGGGCATTGACGACTTGACGGCCGCCGAGGGCATCACGGGATGCTACGTGCTAGCAAATCGTGACGACTTTGAGCTCGATTCGCTCGACGCTGCCTATACCGACCTGATGGGTCGCGAGGTGGTCGACGAGCGCTTCGGTTCGCTCGGTACGATCGTCGAGATCATGTCGACGCCCGCTAACGATGTTTGGGTTGTCGAGGGTGATCGGTACGGCGAGGTACTGATTCCCGTGATCGAGCAGGTCGTGCTCGATCTTCCCGACACAGGAACAATTTCCGTCCACGCTATGGACGGCCTGATCGATATGGACAATTAGGGAGGACAACATGCTGATCGAGACCCTTTCGGTCTTTCCCGAGATGTTTGAGCCCGTCATGTCCACGTCGATTTTGGGCCGCGCCCGCAAGGCCGGCCTTTTTGATTTTAAGGCGTATAACCTGCGCGACTGGACGCACGACCGCCATCGTACCGTCGATGACGAGCCGTACGGCGGCGGGCAGGGCATGCTCATGAAGGTCGAGCCTATCGCAGAGGCCATCGAGGCCATTAGCGCAGAGGGTCCCAAGCCCACTGTGGTGTTCTTTACCCCCTGTGGCGAGCCTTTTACGCAGCATGTGGCCGAGCGCCTGCTCAAAAGTGAGCGCCTGCTGTTTGTGTGCAGTCGCTACGAGGGCGTCGACGAGCGCGCGTATGCGTATGCCGATGAGCGTCTGTCGATCGGCGACTACGTGCTCACGGGCGGCGAGCTTCCCGCTATGGTCGTTGCCGATGCCGTCGTACGCCTGATTCCCGGCGCCCTTGGTGACGAAATGAGCAACGTCGACGAGTCATTCTCGACCGCCGAGGACGGAGGACTGCTCGAGTACGCGCAGTACACCCGCCCCGCCGAGTTCAACGGCGAGGGCGTGCCGCCGGTGCTTGTGAGCGGCGATCACGCCAAGGTCGATGCCTGGCGTCGCAAGAACGCCATCGAGCGCACCTGCTGCTGGCGTCCCGATCTGATCGAGACAGCGCGGCTCACGCCCGAGGAGCGCGCTTACGCGCAGGAGATTCTTGACGCTTCGTATTCGCAGAGCGAGGAGTGAGTATGGTTCCTACGCAACATTCCGCGTTGAGGGGCGCTTTTGAGTGGATCGCGGTCATCGCGATCGCGCTCGTGGCCACGTTCCTGATCCGTACCTTTGTGGTCGAGCCCTTTGTGGTGCCCACCGGTTCTATGGAGGACACGATCGAGATTGGCGACCAGATCCTGGCGCAAAAGGTGAGCCTCGAGCTCGGTCAGCCCGTCAAGCAGGGCGATATCGTGGTGTTTCACAACCCCGATGGCACCTCCGAGCATGATGTTCTTGTCAAGCGTGTTATTGCCACGGCCGGCCAGACGGTCGACCTGCAGGATGGCAAGGTGGTCGTTGACGGCCAAGCGCTCGACGAGGACTATACGACGGGCATGAGCTGGCCACTTTCGGTCCAAGCGCCCGGTGCTCAGGTAAGCTATCCCTACACCGTTCCCGACGGGTGCGTGTGGGTGATGGGCGACAACCGCGAAAACTCTGCCGACTCACGCTACTTTGGTCCCGTCGATCGCTCTGATTTGATCGCCGTGGCACTCGTGCGCTACTGGCCGCTCAACCGCATCGGCGCTATCGACTAAAAACCGCTATAGTACAGTACCTAACCGTGTAATCGTTTCGACGAGGGGATATTAGAGGCATGAACGCTTCATCGCTTTCCTTCCAAGACATCATCCTGCGCCTCCAGCAGTACTGGGGCGAGCAGGGCTGCGTCATTATGCAGCCCTATGACTCCGAGGTCGGTGCCGGTACCTTCCATACCGCGACCACGCTGCGCTCGCTCGGTCCCGCCGAGTGGCGCACCTGCTATGCGCAGCCTTGCCGCCGTCCCGCCGACGGCCGCTACGGCGAGAACCCCAACCGCATGCAGCACTACTATCAGTTCCAGGTGCTCATCAAGCCCTCTCCGGTCAACGCCCAGGAGCTTTACCTGGGGTCTCTTGCCGCTATCGGTCTGGACCCCAACGACCATGACGTCCGCTTTGTCGAGGACGACTGGGAGAGCCCGACGCTCGGCGCCTGGGGCCTTGGCTGGGAGGTCTGGCTCAACGGCATGGAAGTCACGCAGTTTACGTACTTCCAGCAGGTGGGCGGTATCGAGGTCGACCCCGTTCCTGTCGAGATCACCTATGGCCTGGAACGCATCGCCATGTACGCCCAGGGCGTCAACTCGGTCTACGACCTGGTGTGGAGCTACCTGCCCGACGGCACGCCCATGACCTATGGCGACGTGTTCCTCGAGAACGAGCGCGAGTTCAGTGCCTACAACTTTGAGGTCGCCAACGTCGAGATGATGCGTCAGAAGTTTGACGACTACGAGGCCGAGTGCCATTCCTGTCTAGAGCGCAAGCTGCCGCTGCCGGCATATGACTGCGTCATGAAGTGCAGCCACGCTTTCAACCTGCTCGATGCCCGCGGCGCTCTGTCCGCAGTCGAGCGTGCCAACTACATCCTGCGCGTCCGCGCCGTCGCCAAGGCGTGCTGCGAGGCCTACATGGCCGAGGTCGCCGGAGTCAACGAGAATGCCGACCAGGAAGGCGAGGTGGCGTAAGCCATGGCAGACGCTAAGGATTTCCTGTTTGAGATCGGTACGGAGGAAATGCCCTCTGCACCGCTGAACAATGCCGTCAAGCAGCTTGGCACCATGATCGCCAAGGGTCTCGACGAGGCCGGTCTGGCCCACGGCGAGGTCCGCGTGATCTCGAGCCCGCGCCGCCTGGCTGCACTCGTTGCCGATGTCGCCACCGCGACCGACGAGGTTCACGAGGTCAAGCGTGGCCCCGCGGCCAACATTGCCTTCGACGCTGACGGTAACGCCACCAAGGCCGCCCAGGGCTTCGCCCGCAAGTGCGGTGTGGCTGCCGAGGACCTGGTCCGTCGCGAGGACACTGACGGTCGCGAGTATGTGTTCGCCGAGAAGAATATTCCCTCCGCACCGGCTACGCCGATTCTGACCGCTCTGTGCGAGAAGACCATCGCCGGCCTGCAGTGGCCCAACTACCGCTCCCAGCGCTGGGGTCACGAGCATGCTACCTTTGTTCGTCCGGTCCGTTGGATTTGCTGCCTTCTGGGCGAGGATGTTGTGCCCGTGTCGTTTGCCGACGTGACGAGTGGCAACACCACGCGTGGTCATCGCGTACTTGGCCCCGGTGACCATGTGGTCGCCAGCCCCGCCGTCTACGAGCAAGTGCTCGAGGACGCCGGCGTGCTTTCTGCCGAGCGTCGTCGTGAGGCCATCCTCGCCGGTATCGCCGAGGTCGAGGCTGCCCGTCCCGGCTGCCATGTCGATACGCCCAAGAAGGTCTTCGAGGAGGTCATTAACCTCTGCGAGTGGCCGACGGTGCTCGTCGGTACCTTCGATGAGGAGTTCCTCAAGGTCCCGCACGAGATTATCTGCGAGTCCATGCTCACCAACCAGCGCTACTTCCCGATCTATGACGGCGAGGGCAAGCTCACGCGTGAGTTCGTGGTCGTCTCCAACAGCAAGCCCGAGAACGCCGAGCGCGTGATCGACGGCAACGAGCGCGTTGTGCGTGCCCGTCTGGACGATGCCAAGTTCTTCTACGAGGAGGACCTGAAGATCTCCCTCGACGAGTTCCGCGAGCGTCTGGCCAAGGTTGCCTTCCAGGAGAAGCTCGGTAGCGTGCTCGCCAAGTCCGAGCGCATCGAGCAGCTCGCGCTCGCTATCGCCCGCGAGGCTCATCTGGGCGCCCACCTTGCCGCCGATGCCGCTCGCGCCGCGCACCTGTGCAAGGCCGACCTGGTGTCTAACGCCGTTGTCGAGTTCACGAGCCAGCAGGGCGTGATGGGCGGTTATTACGCGACCGCGATGGGGGAGAACGACGAGGTCGCTCATGCTATCCGCGATCACTATCGTCCCCGCTTTGCCGGTGACGAGCTGCCTGAGGGCACCGCTGGCTGCATCGTGGCTTGCGCCGACAAGCTCGATACCATCGCCGGTATCTTTGCCATCGGCGAGCCCCCGACCGGCTCCTCCGACCCCTACGCGCTGCGTCGTGCCGCTATCGGCATCATCAACATTCTGCGCGACCGTCTGCCGATCGACCCCACGTCGCTCATCGACTTCGCCCTCGAGCTCTACAGTGAGCAGGGCATTGAGTTCGACGCCGCCGAGGTCGCCCAGCAGGTTCGCGACTTCTTCCACGGCCGTCTGGTGAGCATGGCCCGCGACGAAAAGATCCCGGCCGATACCGTTGCCGCCGTCTCCGCGGTGCACATCATCGCCCCGTCCGTCTTCTTCGCCCGCTGCGCCGCCCTCGACGAGGCCCGCAAGAACGACGCCGAGACGTTCGATAACCTGGCGACCGCCTATGCCCGCGCCGCGCACATCTCCAAGCCCGAGCTGGGCGCGGAGTACGACCGCGCCCTGATGGGCGAGGTCGAGCTCGCGCTTGCCGATGCCTCCGAGGCTGCTCAGACCGCTGTCGACGCCGCCCTCGCTGCCGAGGATTACCCGGTCGCATTTGCCGCCCTCGCCGCCCTGCGCGCCCCCATCGACCGCTTCTTCGACGAGGTCATGGTCATGGACAAGGACGAGCAGCTTCGCGATAATCGCCTTAAGCTGCTCAACCGCTTCGAGGCCGTTTTCTCCGGCATCGCAAACATCGGTGAGCTTGCTCGCAAAAAGTAAGCCAGCCTGCGCATAAGCGCAAAAGGAGCCCCGCATGGATTGCCCGGTCACCGCTCGTCCCACCGTTATCGTTATCTCCGACTCGCTCGGTGATACCGCTTGTGAGGTGGTGCTTGCGGCGTCCGGGCAATTTGATGAAGGGGCTTTTCGCGTTTTACGCCTGCCCAAGGTGACCTCCGTGGAGCAGGTCAAGTCGTTTGTGGGTCCGCGCGTCGATGCCGATCATCGCGATATTGCCGTGTTCCACACCATTGTCGATCCGGCGCTTCGCGCCCGCGTGCTCGATTACCTGGGCATGCTGCATATCCGTTCGGTCGACCTGATCGGCCCGACGCTCGCCGTGCTGTCGTCGCTCATCGGTGTGCCGCCCAAGGGCGTTGCGGGCGTGATTCACAAGACCGATGACCGCTATTTCCATCGTATCGAGGCCATGGAGTATTTCGTTGAGCACGATGACGGGCGCGGTTGCGACGATTTGTCGGGTGCCGATATCGTGCTGCTGGGCGTATCGCGCACGTCCAAGACGCCGCTGTCGATGTATCTGGCTTATCAGGGCTACAAGGTTGCCAATGTTCCGTTGGCCCATGGCATGGAGCCGCCGAAGTCGATTTACGAGGTCGACCCGATGCGCCTGTTCGGCCTGATTTCGACCGTCGATGTGATTTCCGAAATTCGCGATAGCCGCTTGGGCGATGACTACGCTCGTGCCGTTGCCGGCTCCTATGCCGAGCCCGAGAGCGTGCGCAGCGAGCTCGAGGAAGCCCGTTCCCTCATGAAGCGGCTAGGCTGCTTTGTGGTGCGTACCGACGGCAAGGCCATCGAGGAGAGCGCTGCCGAGATCATTAGCCACTTGGAGGAAATCCAAGAAGCCCGTGGCCGCCGCGCCGCCCGTCGAGCCTAACAGTAGCAGCATTTTGATAAAGCGATTTAGCAAAAATATCGCATCTGACCTGCACCTTCTTACAGTGGTATCTTCATAATGTAACCACCTTTACCTACCATTTACCGCCAGTTTTAGCACGTTTACCAAACCGCGCATCCTCTGCTTAAGCCCGCTCAAAACCCGCCGTATAGTTCCCTCATGGCCCGCATCTGGCGGGTCGATTCGTTACCACGGTCGTGTGCGTAAGCGCATGGAAGGGGAAGTATCGTGAGCGATTGCAAGAGGGTTTACCGTTTTGGAACCGACGCCCAGGGCACCTGTGTCACCGAGGGCGACAAGTCCATGAACTTCGTGCTTGGCGGCAAGGGCGCAAACCTTGCCGAGATGAGCCGCATCGGCCTGCCGGTTCCCGGTGGTTTTACCATTACCTGCCAGACCTGTGTCGAGTACTCCGGTGCCGGCAACGTCTGGCCTGAAGGCGCGCTCGATGAGATCGTTGCCGCCGAGGAAGACCTCGAGTCCCGCTGCGGCAAAAAGCTCGGTGACGCCTCCGATCCGCTGCTCGTGTCGGTTCGCTCGGGCGCTCCGTTTTCCATGCCCGGCATGATGGACACGGTCCTCAACTTGGGTCTCAACGACGACTCCGTTCAGGGTCTCATTGCCCAGACGCAAAACCCGCGCTTTGCTTGGGATAGCTACCGCCGCTTTATCCAGATGTTTTCCAACGTCGTCATGGGCGTTGACGCCGACCTGTTCGAGAACGCCCTGACCCAGGCCCGTCTGGTCGCCGGTGTTCGCGTCGATTCCGAGCTTTCGGCCGAGGACCTGCAGGAACTCGTCGAGACCTTTAAGGGCATCTTCTCCGAGAACGTCGATGCCGCCCTGTATCCCGAGCTCGAGGTCGCTGACGGCAAGCCCGTCTTCCCGCACGACCCGGAGCTTCAGCTACGCCTTGCCATCCAGGCCGTCTTTGGCAGCTGGATGAACGAGCGCGCCTGCATCTACCGCAAGCAGCATGGCATTTCCGACGAACTCGGCACCGCCGTCAACGTGCAGGCCATGGCCTTTGGCAACAAGGGCGAGACATCTGCGACCGGCGTTGCCTTCACGCGCAATCCGGCCGACGGCACCAAGGAGTTCTACGGTGACTTTTTGGTTAATGCCCAAGGCGAGGACGTCGTCGCCGGTATCCGCAACACCGAGCCCATCGCCGACCTCAAGACTACCCCGGGCCTTGAGTCCGCGGGCGAGGAGCTCGAGCGCGTCTTCCTGACGCTCGAGGATCACTATCGCGACATGTGCGACATTGAGTTCACCATCGAGCAGGGCAAGCTCTGGATGCTCCAGACCCGCGTGGGCAAGCGAACTGCCACCGCCGCCCTGCGCATCGCCATCGAGATGGTCGAGGAGGGTCTGATCACCCGCGATGAGGCTGTGAGCCGCATCGATCCCGCGCAGCTCGACCAGCTCCTGCACCCACAGTTCGACGCTTCCAAAAAGTACGAGGCTCTCGCCAGCGGTCTTAATGCCAGCCCCGGTGCCGCCGTGGGCGAGGTCGTGTTCTCGAGCGACGACGCCGTCGCGCGCGCCAACGAGGGCCACAAGGTCATTCTGGTTCGTTGGGAGACCAACCCCGACGACCTGAAGGGCATGGTCGCCGCCGAGGGCATTCTGACCAGCCACGGTGGCAAGACGAGCCATGCCGCCGTTATCGCCCGCGGCATGGGTACGCCCTGCGTCTGCGGCGTTGAGCGCTTCCATATCGACGCCGCCGAGAAGGTCGTGCGCATCGAGGGCAGTGACCGCGTGCTGTACGAGGGCGACGTTATCTCCATCGACGGTACCCAGGGTATCGTCGTCGACGGCGCCGTTGATCTGGTCTCGGCCGAGCTCACCGGCGACCTGGACACCATCCTGTCCTGGGCCGACGAAATCCGTTTGGACGAGACCAGCGGCCATGCCAACCATGTGCGCGTTAATGCCGACAACCCCGAGGATGCCGCGCTCGCGCTCGAGTTTGGCGCCGAGGCCATCGGCCTGTGCCGCACCGAGCACATGTTCCTGGGCGACCGCAAGAACATCATCCAGAGCTTTATCCTGTCTGACGATGAGGCCGTGAAGCAGCAGGCCCTGGCCGACCTGCTCAAGGTTCAGACCGAGGACTTCCTGGCGATGTTCAAGACCATGTCCGGTCGCGATGTGGTCGTCCGCCTGCTCGATCCGCCGCTTCATGAGTTCCTGGATAATCCTCGCGAGCTCGAGGTCGCCATCACCAAGAAGGAAGCCGCTGGCGCCAGCGAGGAAGAGCTTGCCGTCCTGCGCGCCCGCCTGCGTCGTATCGACGGCATGGTCGAGTCCAACCCGATGCTCGGCCTACGCGGCGTGCGCCTGTCCATCGTCTTTAGCGATCTGCCGCTCATGCAGGTCCGCTCCGTCGCCACGGCTGCCGCTCGCCTCATCAAGGAGGGCGTCGATCCGCGTCCCGAGATTATGGTCCCGCTCGTTTCCATTACGGCCGAGCATGTTCAGACCCGCGAGGTTATCGAGCGCGTGATCGCCGAGGTTTCCGACGAAGAGGGCGTCGAGCTCAATATTCCCGTGGGCACGATGCTCGAGCTGCCGCGCGCCTGCATGGTCGCTGATGAGATCGCCCATCACGCAGACTTCTTCTGCTTTGGCACCAACGACCTCACCCAGACGACCTTCGGTTTCTCGCGTGATGACGCCGAGGCTAAGTTCATCCCGCTGTACATGCATAAGAAGATCTTGAAGGACAATCCCTTCGAGACCATCGACACAGCGGTGCTCGAGCTGGTGCGTATGGCCGTCGAGAAGGGTCGCGCCACCAACCCCGACATGCACTTTGGCGTGTGCGGCGAGCACGGCGGCGACCCCAAGTCCATCAAAGGCCTGTTTAACGTGGCCGACGTGGACTACGTGTCCTGCTCGCCCTACCGCGTGCCCCTCGCACGCCTGGCTGCCGCTCAGGCCAAGCTCGAGGCCAAGCGTTCCGCCTAACGTTTTGGGTTTAGACGCCTAGCGTAGCCCCCTTCATGCCGCCCGTCTCATTCGTGAGGCTGGCGGTTATCATGTGCGGGTTTTGTCTTTTTGTCTGCGTAAAAAATTGTTCTTGCAGCAGAAACCCGCGCGTGTATACTCGAATACGTTTGTTCAACTACGTGCCGGCCAAGGTGGTACGGCACCTCTAGAAGAGTAAGGAATTGCACATGGATTACATCCGCGCAATCGAGCGTCAGCAGATCCGCGAGGACATTCCTCAGGTTCGCGTCGCCGACAACGTCAAGGTTCACTACCGCATTAAGGAAGGCGACCGCGAGCGCATCCAGGTCTTCCAGGGCGACGTCATCCGCATGGCCGGCGCCGGTGCCCGCGAGACCTTCACCGTCCGCAAGATGTCCTTCGGTGTCGGTGTTGAGCGTACCTTCCCGCTTCACAGCCCCAAGATCGCCAAGCTCGAGGTCGTTCGTCATGGTCGCGTCCGTCGCGCCAAGCTGTACTACCTCCGCGACAAGGTGGGCAAGGCTGCTCGCATCCCCGAGAAGCGCTAAGAAGATCGCAGCGTCTGTCCACTCGTTTGGACGTAAGGGTCACCTTCGGGTGGCCCTTCTTTTTATCCGATTTGCATGCAAGGAGGGCCTGGTATGGCCAATATGACGAGCTCGGTTTCGGCATCGCAAGTTGCTGGCGAGCTGGCGAGCGCTACGTTTGAGGAGATTCCCGCCCTCGTGGAGCATTATCGCGAGGATCCGCGCCAGCAGGTGATCAAGGCTTGCGAACGCGCCCTCAAACGCCATGCCAAAGAGCTTGCCGAGCGCGAGCGCGTCAATGACATGTACGAGCTTATGCATGAGCTTGGCGGCGATGGGGTGGTCGTTGGTGTCGACGAGGTGGGTCGCGGATCGGTGGCCGGTCCTTTGACGGTATGCGCTGTCTGCCTTCCTATGGAGCCGCGCGTCTGGGGCATCAACGATTCCAAAAAGCTCACGCCGGCGCGCCGCGAGTTGCTCTCAGTGAAGATTGCCGAGGTGGCGACGGCGATCGGTTTTTGCCATATCGCGCCTAAGGATATCGATGAGATGGGCATGGCCCGTGCTATCCGTACCGCCGTTGCAGGCGCCGTGGCCGATACAGGGCTCGAGCCCGATTGCGTGCTTATGGATGGCAACCCCTTGGGCGCCGTTCCTAACGAGCGCGATGTGGTGAAGGGCGATGCCAAGATCGCCTGCATCGCCGCGGCGTCCATCATGGCCAAGGTCACGCGTGACGAGATGATGGTCGAGTACGACGCCGAGTACCCCGAGTACCATCTGGCCGAGTCGAAGGGCTATGCAAGCCCCGAGCATATCGAGGCCATTCGCAAACATGGACTTTGTCCGCTGCACCGCGTGAGCTTTTGCGGAAACTTTCTGCAGACTGAGCGCCTTTTCTAGGCCAATTGTGGAGACAGGGACCTCTGGGGTTTTATAAACCTGCTGGTAGCGGGCCGTATGCAACACCATTGCTGCGTACGGCCCGTTTTTTGACGGCATTTGGTCAGCTTTTGGTTTGCTTCCTGTACTTACCCGCATGAAAGGTGCCCTCATCATCGGGGCAATGCAGTGTGCGGGAAAGGAGACCCCATGAGTGCCGCAAGCAAAAAGAGCAAGACGCAGCAGCTCAAGGAGCGTTGGGAAAACGGCGAGCTCGACTGCGGGGCGATGACGCCCGAGTTTATCAAGGGACTCAGTCCCCGTGAGCTGGGCATGCTGGGCGAGCTGATCACCATCGACTACTTTAACGAGCGCGGCTACACCTTGCTGGAGCAGGGTTATCGTTGCACCGAGGGCGAAGCCGATCTGGTGCTGCTCGATGAGCTTGACGATGTCGTGGTGATGGCCGAGGTCAAGACCAGGCGCGTCGCCCTGGATTGCACCACGCGGGTCTTTCCCGAGGAGGCCGTGGATGCCCAAAAGCAGCGTCGGTATCGCCGTATCGCAAGTTGCTATCTCATGGAGCACTATCCGCTCAAGGCGATCCGCTTCGATGCAGTGGGTGTCACCATTCGCGGCGGGCATATCGCCGAGATCGAGCATCAGTACAACGCGTTCGATTGGCAGGTGTCGTGATGGCGTTCGAGACGTTTGCCGTTCACGCGGCCTGCATCCGCGGTGTCGAGGCGATTCACGTCACGGTCGAGGTCTCGCTTGCCGGCGGCGTTCCGGGCATTCAGATGCTCGGCATCCCGAGTATGGAGGTGATGGAGTCACGTGGTCGTATTCGCTGTGCGATGCGCTCGGCCGGCTTTGAGATCCCGCGCTCGGGCATTACGGTCAATCTGGCGCCCGGCGATATTCGCAAGACCGGTAGCGGCTTTGATCTGCCCATCGCCATCGCGGTTCTAGCGGCCGATGGTCAGATTCCCCGCGACAACCTCGATCGTTGTCTTATCGCCGGCGAGCTCGGCTTGGACGGCACGGTGCTTCCTGTCAAAGGCGAGGTGGCGTTTCAGCTATTGGCTCGCGACATGGGGCTGTCTTTTATCGCCGGCAGGTCCGACCAGCATGTGCCACTCGCGGGCGTGGATTGCGGCTTTATCGACCATCTGTCTCAGCTTGCTCACGGCATGGGCGATGCCGCACGGCACTACTTGGATTCCGAGGGTGTCGAGGCGACCTTTGAGCCCGAGCTCGACTATGCAGACGTGCTGGGGCAGGAAGTCGCTAAACGCGGCATGGCGCTTGCGGCGGCAGGAGAACTCGGCTTGCTCATGATTGGGTCCCCGGGATCGGGCAAGACGATGCTCGCACGCCGTATGACCGGCATCCTGCCCGAGCTTTCCGTCGAGGATCAACAGGAGGCGCTGTGCATCCATTCGGTTTTGGGCGAGAACATTGATGGCTTGTTGGCGGGGCACCGGCCCTTCCGCAGTCCCCATCACAGTATTTCGACCGCAGGCCTTATCGGCGGCGGACGCCCGGTGCACCCGGGTGAGATCAGCCTTGCTCATGGCGGCGTGCTATTTTTGGACGAGCTTGCCGAGTTTCCCACGGGTGTGCTGCAGACGCTGCGTCAGCCTATCGAACGCGGCTACGTCAGGATCGTACGCGTCGACGGGGCTTTTTCCTTCCCGTCGCGCTTTCAGCTGCTGGCTGCGAGCAATCCCTGCCCCTGCGGCTTTTTGGGCGATCGCGAGGTACCGTGTCGCTGCTCGGCGGCGATGGTCGAGCGCTATCGGTCTAAACTGCGCGGTCCTTTGGCCGACCGTATCGACATGATGATCGATGTGACCCGTCCCGACCCTCAGGTGATTATCGAGGGCGCGGAGGGTATGTCGTCGGCCGAGTTACGTGACTACGTTGTGCGCGGTCGCGCCTTTCGCGCCTGGCGCGAGTCCCGTATGGACGATGCGGATGCCGAGGCCGAGGATGACGAGACACGGTCCATTGACGGCGTCGTTTCGACCTTTGAGCTCGATGATGCGGCGGAGAAGTGTGTGCTCGGTCTGTCCAAACGCACGCATCTCACGGGCCGCGGCATCGTGCGCCTGGTTCGCATTGCGCGCACGATTGCAGACGTCGCCGAGAGCGAGCAAGTGACGCAGGATCACGTGCTCGAGGCGGCGATGTACCAGGGAAGGAGGGACCAATGATGGCCGAGGGGACCTTTGAGCTGCATCCAGGTGATGCGTTGTATCCCGAGACCGTTTTGGAGCTTTCTGATGTACCCCAGACGCTTTATGTGCGCGGCAATCCCGAGGTGCTTTCGACACCCGCGCTCTCCATCATCGGCGCGCGCAGGGCCTCGCCGTATGGTCTTGCCGTGGCAGAGCTTGCGGCAAAGGTGGCGGTTGAGGCGGGAGTGACGGTAGTTTCGGGCGGCGCGGTTGGTTGTGACCAGGCCTCGGGTTGGGCTGCGGTCAACGCCGGCGGCAAACACGTCGTGGTGCTGGGGACGGGCGCCGACGTGGTCTACCCGCGTTCGAGCGCGGGGCTTATTACGCGCACGCTCGATACGGGCGGCGCGGTCGTGTCGATCTCTCCGTGGGGCATGGGTCCGCGCAAGTTTGCCTTTCCGCGCCGCAATCGCGTGATCGCGGCCCTGTCGCAAGCCCTCTTTGTATCCGAGGCGGGTATGCCTTCCGGGACGTTTTCTACAGCTGAGGCTGCTATGGATTTGGGGCGCGAACTTCTTGCCGTGCCGGGGTCGATCCTATCGCCCGAGTCGCGTGGCACGAATTACCTCATTGCGAACGGTGCCTGCTGCATTGTCGACGAGGAGTCCATCGAGATGGCTATCTCACGCATCTACGGAACCCTGCGCTACTCGCGCCCCATTGCTCCCGGCATTGCCGACCTTGATCCAACGCAGCAGACCGTGATGCATGCGCTCATCGCCTCTCCGCTCAAGGTCGACGACATCGCGGCGCTCGTCTCACTCGATGCTGTCGGCGTACTCAAACTCTTGGGTTCGCTTGAACTCGAGGGCCTTATCGAGCGCATGATGGATGGAAGGTATGCGCCCTCCAAGTTTGCCCTTCACGCCCAGACGCCCTTCGGTCACAATGGAAAACGTGTCAATTAGAAAGGTGTTTGCAGATGCAGTTCGATCAGGTGACGGTTATCGGTGGCGGTCTGGCGGGTTCGGAGTGCGCGATCCAGCTGGCAGACCGCGGGTTTGCCGTAAAGCTGTGCGAGATGCGCCCCCAGGTGAGCTCCCCGGCCCACCATACCGATCACCTGGCAGAGCTCGTCTGCTCCAATTCGTTTAAGTCGACCCGTCCGGATTCTGCGGCTGGTTTGCTGAAGGCCGAGCTTGAGCGCATGGGTTCAGTCCTGCTCGATTGCGCCCATCGCGCCGCTGTTCCCGCCGGTGGTGCCTTGGCGGTCGACCGCGTCAAGTTTTCCGAGCTTGTCGAGGCCGAGGTTGCCGCCCGTCCCAATATCGAGGTCGTGCACGGTGAGGTCACACAGATTCCCGAGGGTCACGTGGTCATTGCCGCGGGCCCGCTGTGTTCACCGGCGCTGAGCGAAGAGGTTATAAAGCTCGTCGGTGGCGATGCCCTGGCATTCTTTGATGCGGCGGCGCCGATCGTCGATGCCTCCACGCTCGATATGGACGTGCTGTTCTCGCAGTCGCGCTACGAGGAGCAGGGGAGCGGCGACTATCTCAACGCTCCGCTCAACAAGGAGGAGTACGAGGCCTTTATCGAGGCGCTTACCACGGCCGACCGCGTGGTGCTCAAAGACTTTGAGGGCGGCGATCTGTTCCAGGCCTGCCAGCCTGCCGAGGAGGTTGCACGCACCGGCAAGGACGCTATTCGCTTTGGCGCCATGAAGCCCGTTGGCCTCACCGACCCGCGTACCGGACGTCGCCCCTGGGCAGCGATTCAGCTGCGTGCCGAGAACAAGGAGAAGACCGCCTATAACCTGGTGGGCTTCCAGACCAACTTGACCTTTGGCGAGCAGAAGCGCGTCTTCCATATGGTGCCGGGCCTGGAGAACGCTGAGTTCTTCCGCTACGGTGTCATGCACCGCAATACCTTTGTCGACGCCCCTCACGTGCTCGATAGCACCTTTGCCGTGCCCGGTACCGGCGTGCGCCTGGCCGGTCAGATCACCGGCACCGAGGGGTACATGGAAGCCGTGGCGACAGGTCTGCTCGCGGCGCTCAACACCTATGCCGAGGCTATCGGTGCCGCGGGCGTCGAGTTGCCGCGTGTGGGCGCCCTGGGTGCGCTCGTGGGCTATGCGACCGATCCTGCCACCGTGGGCTATCAGCCTATGCATGTCAACTTTGGCCTGGTGCCGCCACTCGAGGACGGTAAGCGCCGCAGCAAGCGCGACCGCTATCAGGCCTATGCGGACCGTGCGCTCGAGGCCCTCGATGCCTACTTGGCCACGCGTTCCGACTTGTTTGGAGGCGACCGGTCATAGCCTTTGACCTGTACGACACCGTCGACTCTTTTATCGCCTATATCGCACGCGTCGAGGGGCTTTCTCCCAACACGGTGACGGCCTATGGCTCGAGGCTAGAGCGCTTTGCTGCCTGGTGCGAGCGCGAGGATATTGATGCTTTCGCTGCCGACGTGCGCACCATTCGTCGCTATCTTGCCGAGCTTTCGCGTGAGCAGGTGGCTCCCCGAACGCTTGCGGCGCACCTGTCGGCTATTCGATCTCTCTATCGCTGGATGGCTGCCGAGGGGATTGTCGAGGGCGATGCGGTCTCGGCGATCGCGTCGCCCAAGCTGCCGCGTGACCTGCCGGGCGTCCTTACGACCCAGCAGGTCGAGGCGCTGCTCAAGACGCCTGATACCTCAACACCCGCGGGACTGCGCGATGCGGCGATGCTTGAGTTGCTCTATGCCTCGGGTGCCCGCATCTCAGAGCTTGCGGCGCTCAATGTGGAATCCATCTCATGGTCCGAGCGCACGCTGCGCCTGTGGGGCAAGGGAAGCAAGGAGCGCATCGTTCCTCTGTATCGTCGTGCGCTCGATGTGACGCGTCTCTATATTGAAGAGGGGAGGCCGGAGTTGCTCGCTCGGGCAAAGCGCCGCGACCTCGCTACCGGGCCGCATCCGCTGCTTATATCGGCGCGTGGCAATCGCATGAGCGCCGCCATGCTCCGGCGGCGGTTCCATACGCTGGCGACGCTCGCCGGCATTCCGGCCGACATCGCCCCGCATGCGATGCGCCATACCTTTGCGACCGACTTGCTTGAGGGCGGTGCGGACCTGCGCTCGGTTCAAGAGCTGCTGGGTCATGCGAGCCTGTCCACGACGCAAATCTACACGCATCTCACGCCCGATCGGCTCAAACGTGCCGTGGCTCAAGCCCATCCCCGCGGCGAATAGTGGCTGGGACGTCCCGCGCCGCACTCAGGTGTGTGGTTTTGATTGCGGGTTGGCAGGAAGAAGCATTCCTGCTATCATTCATCGGGTTGCTTCACGGCAACATGTTTTTATCACGCACGCGCGGCTACTTCATACCGTGGTGCCCGGGCTTTGGTAGCACATGTCCGGGTTGGTTTTGGAGGATGACCCCGCGCGGAGGCAAACCACAGGAGGTTTAACATGGCTACCAAGATTAATATCCGCACCCTGCTCGAGGCCGGCTGCCACTTCGGTCACCAGACCCGTCGCTGGAACCCCAAGATGAAGCCGTTCATCTTCGGTGAGCGCAACGGCATCTACATCCTCGACCTCAAGCAGACCATCCTCGACGCCGACCAGGCCTACACCTTCGTCAAGAACGTCGCTAAGGGCGGCAACGTGCTGTTCGTTGGCACCAAAAAGCAGGCTCAGGAGGCCGTCAAGAACGCTGCTGAGCGCGCCAACATGCCTTACATCAACCAGCGTTGGCTCGGCGGTATGCTGACCAACTTCGTCACCATCCGCTCCCGCATCAACCGCATGGAGGAGCTCGAGGCCATGGTCGAGGACGGTCGCATGGCTGTTCTGCCCAAGAAGGAGCAGGCTGTTCTCGGCAAGGAGCTCACCAAGCTCCAGACCAACCTCGGTGGCGCCCGCGACATGAAGGGTCTGCCCCAGGCTCTCTTCGTCATCGACACCAAGCGCGAGGAGAACGCCATCAAGGAGGCTCAGCGCCTGAACATCCCCGTCGTCGCCCTGATCGACACCAACTCCGATCCCGACGAGGTCGAGTACGGCATCCCCTGCAACGATGACGCTATCTCCGCTGTCACCCTTATGTGCGAGCTCATGGCTGACGCCTGCCTCGCTGGCTCTGGTAAGGAGCAGGTCTCCGAGGCCGAGATGGCCGCTGAGCCCAAGGCCGAGTAAATCAGTCTTAGTTAATTCTTTTTCATCTCTTTGAAAGGAACCACAATGGCCCAGATTACCGCCGCTATGGTCAAGCAGCTCCGCGAGATGACCGACTCCCCGATGATGGAGTGCAAGAAGGCTCTCGTCGAGGCTGACGGCGACATGGACGCCGCTGTCGACGTTCTGCGTAAGAACGGCCTTGCCAAGGCTGCCAAGAAGGCTGGCCGTGAGACCAACGAGGGCGCTGTCGCCGCGTTCGTCTCCGAGGATGGCAAGACCGGCGCTCTGCTCGAGCTCTCCTGCGAGACCGACTTCGTTGGCTCCAACGCCAAGTTCACCGGCTTTGCTTCCAAGGTCGCTGAGGTTGTCGCTACCACCGAGCCTGCTGACGTCGACGCTTTGCTCGAGAAGCCGATGGGCGAGGAGACCGTTTCCTCCGAGCTCACCGAGATGATTCACATCATGGGCGAGAACATGAAGATCTCCCGCTTCGCTGCCCGCAAGGCTGAGAACGGCGCGCTCGCTTCTTACATCCACATGGGTGGTAAGATCGGCGTCCTCGTCGAGTTCGCCTTCGAGAAGGCCGAGATCGCTCAGGCTGAGTCCTTCAAGACCTTCGCTCACGACGTTGCCCTTCAGGTTGCTGCCGTCGCCCCGATCTGCGCTACCCGCGATCAGGTTCCGGCCGAGACCGTCGAGCACGAGAAGCAGATCTACATGGCTCAGGCTGCCGAGTCCGGCAAGCCCGAGGCCATTCAGGAGAAGATGGCTGTCGGCCGTCTGGAGAAGTTCTACAAGCAGTCCGTGCTCACCGAGCAGGAGTTCATCAAGGACGGCTCCCTCACCATCAAGAAGTACGCTGAGCAGGTCTCCAAGGAGCTCGGCGACACCATTACCGTCGTTGCCTTTGACCGTCTGGTCCGTGGCGAGTAAATAAGCTCTTGTAGCTGGTAATGAGCAGGCTGTGGGTTTTACTCACAGCCTGCTTTTTCATGGCTCTTCTTAGAGCCTTTGATAGAATGTTGAGAGTTCAATCTAAAGGAGGATCGCTTTGTCCGACATCCGATATAAACGCGTGCTTCTTAAGCTTTCCGGCGAAGCACTGATGGGCGACGGCCAATATGGCATCGACCCCAAGGTTACCGACCATCTTGCCAAGCAGGTCAAGGAGCTGCTTGCCGTTGGTCATGAGGTCGGCGTCGTTGTCGGCGGCGGCAATATTTTCCGCGGCATGGCCGGCGCTGCCGGTGGCATGGAGCGTGCTCAGGCCGACTACATGGGCATGCTGGCAACCGTTATGAACGCGCTCGCCCTGCAGGATGCCTTCGAGCATAACGATGTTCCCTGCCGCGTGATGAGCGCTATCCAGATGAACGAGATCTGCGAGCCCTATATTCGCCGTCGCGCCATCAACCACCTTTCCAAGGGCAACGTCGTTATTTTTGCCGCCGGTTCGGGCAATCCGTACTTTACGACCGACACCGCCGCGGCTCTTCGTGCGTGCGAGATCGGCGCCGAGATTCTGATTAAAGCCACCAAGGTTGACGGCATCTACGACAAGGATCCCGTCAAGTGCGCCGACGCCGTCCGTTTTGACAAGATTACCTATCACGAGGTTCTCGTCCGCGGTCTGCAGGTTATGGATTCCACGGCTACGGCACTGTGCCAGGACAACCGTATGCCGATTTTGGTCCTCAACATCGATGGCGAGGACACCGTCAAGCGCGCGCTTTCGGGTGAGCCCGTCGGCACGCTCGTCTATCAGGAGGATTAAGCATGGCAGAGAACATCACCGCCCATATGGACAAGTCGCTCGAGTCCCTCAAGCATAACTTCTCCAAGGTTCGTACCGGCCGCGCCAATGCCAACATTCTGTCCGACATCACCGTCGATTATTACGGTGTTCCCACGCCGGTCACGCAGGTTGCCGCCGTCAAGACCCCCGAGGCCCACATGCTGCTCATCGAGCCGTGGGACAAGGCACTCATCAATGCTATCGTCAAGGCCATCGGCGCTTCCGATCTGGGTATTACCCCCAACTCCGATGGCACCGTCGTTCGTCTTCCGTTCCCGGCTCCCACTGAGGAGCGCCGTCGCGAGCTCGTCAAGGAGTGCCGCGAGTACGCCGAGCAGGCCAAGGTGTCTATCCGTAACATCCGTCGCGACTTCAACAACAAGCTCGAGCGCGATGAGGAGCTCACCGAGGACGATGTCCGTCGCGAGCAGGCCAAGGTCCAGAAGCACACCGATGAGTATGTCGCCAAGGTCGAGGAGCTTCTGAAGGAAAAAGAAGCCGAGGTCATGGAGATCTAAGGTGCAATACGACGAGCATAAACTGGTCGAGTACTTTGCCGACGCCCCTACGGGCGTCGGTTTTTCCGACCTTGACCTCAATAACATTCCGCACCATATCTCGTGCATCATGGACGGCAACGGTCGTTGGGCCACGTCGCGCGGTCTTGCGCGCACCGAGGGCCACAAGGCGGGTATCGTCTCCCTTCGCGAGATTATTACCGCCTGCGTGCGTCTGGGCGTCGACGTGCTTTCGGCCTATGCGTTTTCTACCGAAAACTGGAACCGTCCGCAGCATGAGGTCAACGTCTTGATGCATCTGTTTGCCAAGACGTTCATCGACGAGCTGCCGCTTCTGAAGCGCGAAAACGTGCGTGTTGTCTTTTTGGGTGATATTTCCGCGCTGCCCAAGAAGACCCGCGACGTTTTTGAACGCGGTCTTGCCGAGTGCGCCGATCACACCGGTATGACGCTGGCGCTTGCCGTCAACTACGGCGCGCGTGCCGAGATTACCCGCGCTGTCCGTCAGATCGCACTAGACGTTGCCGCCGGTAAGATCGATCCTGCCGCAATTGATGACGACATGGTGGCTTCCCACCTCTATACCGCCGGTCTTCCCGATCCTGAGCTTGTGATTCGCACCTCTGGTGAGCTGCGCCTTTCGAACTATCTGCTGTGGCAGGTAGCTTATTCCGAGTTCTACGTCACCGATACCTATTGGCCCGACTTTGATCGTTGGGGCCTTGTCGACGCCATTTTGGCCTATCAGGGCCGTGACCGTAGGTTTGGTGGACTGAGCAAGACCGAGGAGGCTTAATCGTGTCCGATCGTCCCAAGGCATCTGCTCCCAAGACGCCTGCGCGTAAAGCTGCCACTGCGGGAGCGCCTGCAGCGAAGAGCGGCAGCGGTTCGTGGCTGGCGGGCTTTATTACCCGTGCCGCCGCCGGTATCGTCTACGCCGTTGTCTTTATCCTGTGCCTGGTTTTGGGTATCGTGCCCACCGCCATCTTTGTTTCCGTCATGAGCGGTCTGTGCTGTTATGAGTTTTTCCGTATGACGAGGCTCGATGGCAAGATGGCTAACGAGCGCATGGGTATCGCTGCCGCCGTACTCTTTCCGCTGTCGGCGTTGGGCGATTCGATGTTGCTGAATGCCCTGCTTTTTGCCCTGATGCTCGCTGTGGGCATTTGGTATGTCTGGTCGCCGCGTACCCGCATCTCTGATGTGGCCGTGACGCTCATGGGTCCCATCTACACTGGCTTTATGCTGTCGGCTATCGTGCTGCTGCGCGATGCCGTGCCCGGTTTTGCCGGCGCCCTGCTTTCAGTGGGCGTTTGCGCGTCCCTTTGGGTCTCCGATTCGTTTGCCTACATTGTGGGCAGCCGTATCGGCAAGCACAAGATGGTTCCCAAGATCTCTCCCAAAAAGAGCTGGGAGGGGTTTGTCGGCGGCATCCTGGGCTCGGTTTTGATTTGGCTCATTCTGTGGGCGACGCACTTCTACAAGCTCAGCCTGCCCTATGCGCTGCTGTGCGGCGTGGTCGTGTCCATTTTGGGCGTTATCGGCGACCTTATCGAGTCGCGCATCAAGCGTGGCGTGGGCGTCAAGGATTCCGGCAACCTTATCCCGGGCCATGGCGGCATGCTCGACCGTAGCGACTCGCTTATCTTTGGCTGCATTACCGCTCAGCTGCTTTTGATGATCGGAGGCGTGCTGTAATGTCATTCCAGACGACGTATGGCCCCGATGGGCGCCTCCGTGTTGCCATCCTGGGTTGTACGGGCTCTATCGGCACCCAGGCACTCGATGTGTGCCGTCAGCATGCTGATCGCCTGCAGGTGACGGCGCTGTCCGTTAATTCCAGCACCTCTGAGCTCGTTGCCGCTGCCCGCGAGTTCTCGGTTCCGGCGGTTGCCGTGGCCGATGTCGCTCACGGCGATGACGCCGTGCTGCAGGAGTTGCCCGAGGGAACGAAGCTCGGCGTTGGCGCGCAGGCGGTTTGCGAGCTCGCGCGTCGCGACGATGTCGACTGCGTGCTCGTTGCCATTGTGGGCGCCGCCGGTCTCGAAGCGAGCCATGCGGCCCTGACCTCGAACAAGCGCCTTGCTCTTGCCAACAAGGAGTCCCTCGTTGTCGGTGGCGACCTGCTGATGCCGCTGGCCCAGCCGGGTCAGCTCATCCCGGTCGACTCCGAGCACTCTGCCATCTATCAGTGCTATCTGGGGGAGAATCCGCGCGAGGCCCACTGCATTTGGCTCACCTGCTCGGGTGGTCCGTTCTTTGGCCGTACGCGCGATGAGCTGGATCGCGTGACACGCGCCGATGCGCTGGCACATCCCACGTGGTCCATGGGCGCTAAGATCACGATCGACTCCGCTACCCTCATGAACAAGGGCTTGGAGCGTATCGAGGCGATGCACCTGTTCGGTTGCGACCTCGACTTTATCAACGTGGTCGTGCAGCGCCAGTCAAAGATTCACTCGATGGTCGAGTATGCCGACGGCTCCGTGATGGCACACCTTGGCGCCTCCGATATGCGCATTCCCATCCAGTTTGCCTTCTCGTATCCCGAGCGTTGGGATACGCCGGCGCCTCGTCTCGATTTTCGTGAGCTGGGGCAGCTTACCTTTGATGCCGCCGATATGGACACGTTCCGCTGCCTGGCGCTGGCCGAGCGTGCCGGCAAGACGGGCGGCACCATGCCGTGCGTGCTTAATGCGGCCAATGAGGTCGCGGTCGATGCGTTCTTACACGACGGCTGCAGCTTTACCGATATCGACCGCGTTGTGGAATCCTGCATGGATGCGCATGACGCGCAGGCGGTTACCTCGTTTGAGCAGCTTCGCGACATCGATGCCTGGGCGCGCGAAAAGGCCTCGCTGGTGCTTGCTGCAACCCATTCCTAACCATAAGGATTGCTTTTTCGATTTATGGATACTGTTCTGAGCGTTCTTTCATCGGTCTTCTGGGGCCTTCTGATGCTTTCCGTCCTCGTGTTTTTGCACGAGGGCGGCCACTTTTTGGCCGCGCGTGCCTGCGGCGTCCGTGTGACCGAGTTCTTTTTGGGCCTGCCGTGCCGCTTTGACATCCATCATACGTCGCGTCGCATCGGTACTAAGTTTGGCGTGACGCCGCTGCTGCTGGGTGGTTATGCCGCTATCTGCGGTATGGACCCGACCAATGTCTCGTGCGCCGACCGCGTGCTTGCGGCGATTTATCGTCATGGTCGCGTTTCGGTTGCAGACCTTTCCGTCGAGCTGGAGCTGCCCGAGGAGGACGTGCTCGAGGCATGCGCCTTGCTTTTGGGCTGGGGTTCCATTGCGCCTTGGTACGAGGAAGGGGAGAAGCCCTCACCGAGCTATTACCCCACCAAGTATCAGACGCTGCCGCGCGATGAGGCGGGCTACACCACCTTTGACGGGCGTCGGTTTGATCGCGAGCATGCGACCGCTGAGGGCGACGTATGGGAGCTGCCGTGCGGCGAGGCTGAATTCCTCGCACGCGAGCGCTCGCACACCTATTTGGGCCAAGGCTTTCTCAAGCGAGCCTTTATGTTGCTCGCGGGCATTGTCGTCAATATCCTGACGGGCTTTTTGCTCCTTATGAGCATCTATTCCATCGCAGGTGTCGCGGTGCCGTTGGATACCAATGTGATCGGTCAGGTTGACGAAGGCTCGATTGCCGCCGCGGCGGGAATCGAGGGCGGTGACGCGATCCTTTCGGTCGACGGAGTATCGTGCTCTACCTGGATAGACGTTTACGACGCCATCGGCAAGGCTGCCGGTAAGGACGATATCGCCATCGAGTACGAGCGTGATGGCAAGCAGCATTCGACCACGGTTGCACTCAAAGAGGACGAGCGCCTAGGTGTGTACGCCTCTACGCAGGTGGTCCGTTTGGACCCCATCACGTCGGCTCGCCTGTCGTTCTCCTATGTCGCGCAGACAGCGGAGGGCGTGATGCGCCTGCTCCAGCCGCAGCACACGATGGAGATTCTCGACCAGTCCTCTTCGATCGTGGGTATTAGCGTTATGTCCTCACAGGCTGCTGCTGCCGGTCCTGCCACGTTCCTCTCGTTTGCCGCCCTCATTTCGTTCTCGCTTGGCTTTATGAACCTGCTGCCCATCCCACCGCTCGATGGCGGCAAGCTGGTCATCGAGATCATTCAAAAGATTGCGGGCCGCGAGCTTCCGCTCAAGGTCCAGACGATTGTGAGCTATGTGGGCATCGCGCTCTTTGCGCTGTTGTTTGTCTATATGCTTCGTTCCGACGTCCTTCGATTTATTTTGTAGGGGAGTGTTTGGATTGTCTTTATCCCATCCTTTGCCTCGCGAGCTGACGCGCCCCGTGCATGTGGGCGGCGTGCAGATCGGTGGCGGCGCGCCGGTGGTGGTCCAATCCATGACCTGCACCGATACCGCTGATGCCCAGGCAACGCTTGCGCAAGTGCGCGCGTTGGCGCAGGCTGGCTGCGATATCGTGCGCGTGAGCGTGCCCACCGAGGCCGCGCTTGAGGGTTTCCGCACCATCTGTGCCGAGTCTCCGGTGCCGATTGTCGCCGATATCCACTTTAACCATAAGCTCGCCATTGGTGCCGTTGAGGCCGGTGCTGCCAAGCTGCGCATCAATCCTGGCAACATCGGCGATTGGGCCAAGGTCGATGCTGTGATCGATGCTGCGGGCACTGCTGGGTGCGCGATTCGCATCGGCGTGAACGCCGGCTCGCTCGAGCAGGATATTGCCGAGCGCGACGATCTTACGCAGCCCGAAAAGCTCGTGATGTCGAGCGAGCGCTTCGTCAAGCATTTTGAGGACCGCGGTTTCACCAACATCGTTCTTTCCGCCAAGGCCCATAGCGTGCATACGACGCTCGATACCTATCGAGCCCTGTCGCGTGAGATTCCCCACGTTCCGCTTCACCTGGGCGTAACCGAGGCAGGTACCAAGCTGCAGGGCACCATCAAGAGCTCGGTGGGCCTTGGTATCCTGCTGTCTGAGGGTATCGGTGACACCATGCGCGTCTCGCTCACGGCCGATCCGGTTGAGGAGCCGCCGGTCGCTTGGGGCATTCTGCAGTCCCTGGGCCTGCGTCGTCGTGGTCCCGAGATCGTCTCGTGCCCCACGTGCGCTCGTTGCCAGGTCAACCTCATTCCCATTGCCGAGGAGGTCACCGAACGGCTCAAGAACTACTCCGCGCCGCTTTCGATCGCCGTGATGGGATGTGCCGTTAATGGCCCCGGCGAGGCTTCTGATGCCGACTTGGGAGTTGCCTGCGGACGAGGTCAGGGCCTGCTCTTTTCGCATGGCCAGATCATTGGTAAAGTAGCTGAGGACCAAATTGTCGACGCGCTCATGGTCGAGGTCGACAAGCTTATTGAGGAGAAATAAATGACTCGAGCAATGTATATGTCTAAGCTTTACGCGCCGACGCTCAAAGAGGATCCGGCGGACGCCGAGCTTGCGAGCCACCGTCTGCTGCTTCGCGCCGGCATGATCCGCAAGGAGGCCGCCGGCCTGTATTCCTATCTGCCGCTCGCATGGCGCTCGATCCGCAAGATCGAGAACATCGTGCGCGACGAAATGGATGCCGCCGGTGCCCAGGAGCTCATGATGCCCATTATGGTCGACGCTGAGCTGTGGCGCGAGTCCGGCCGCATCGACGCCTATGGCAAAGAGCTCGTGCGCTTTGATGACCGTCACGGCCGTGAGTTCGTGCTGGGCCCCACCCACGAGGAGACTGTCACCGCCCTGGTGCGCAATGAACTGCGCTCTTATAAGCAGCTGCCCGTCAACCTCTATCACATCCAGGATAAGTTCCGCGATGAGTTCCGCCCCCGCTTTGGTCTGATGCGCGGTCGTGAGTTCATCATGAAGGACGCCTACAGCTTCTCCGCCACGCAGGAGAGCCTGCAGGAGGAGTACGACAAGATGAAGCAGGCCTACGCTAACATCTGCGAGCGCTGCTACATCAAGGCCCTGCCCGTCGTTGCCGACTCCGGCGAGATCGGTGGCGATACCTCCGTCGAGTACATGGCTTTGGCCGACGCCGGCGAGGCTTCGCTGGTCTACTGCGACGATTGCGGCTTTGCTGCCGATGACGAGGCGGCAAGCACCAAGGTCGTCGTGACTGAGGGCCCCGGCGACGGTACGCTCACCAAGGTCGAGACTCCGGGCATGGGCACTATCGAGGCCGTCGCCAAGTTCTTCGGCTTCCCCGAGAACGGCACGCGCAAGTCCCTGGCGTTGATCGATGCCGAGGGTAAGCCCGTCGTGGCCATCGTCCCGGGCGATCATGAGCTCAACGACTGCAAGGCCGAGCATGTCTTTGGCAAGGGCTATCGCATGATGACCGACGAGGAGCTCCAGACTTACGGTCTGCATAAGGGCTTTATCGGACCGGTTAACCTGCCCGATGGTATTCGTCTGGTCTGCGACGAGAGCCTGCGCGAGTCCAAGCAGTGGGCTTGCGGTGCCAACGAGGTCGATTATCACTTTACCGGCGCCTGCCCCGAGCGCGACTTTACCGTCGATGAGTGGGCCGACCTGGTCACCGTCGTTGCCGGCGATCCCTGCCCGCACTGCGGCAAGCCGCTCTCTGCTGCCCGCGGCATCGAGGTCTCTCAGGTCTTCCAACTGGGTACCAAGTATTCCGAGGCCATGGGTGCCACCTTTATGGATGAGGACGGCAAGGAAAAACCGCTGATCATGGGTTGCTACGGCGTGGGCGTGTCCCGCTCGCTCGCTGCCGTCGTGGAGCAGCACAATGACGAGCACGGCATCGTCTGGCCGGTCTCTGTCGCTCCGTACGAGGTCGCGGTGATTCCGCTCGATCCCAAGAAGGAGGAGTGCGCGACCGTCTGCGACCAAATCGTCGAGGGCTTGTGTGCCGAGGGTATCGAGGTTGTCGTGGATGACCGCGACGAGCGCCCCGGCTTTAAGTTTGCGGACAACGACCTTATGGGCTTCCCGTATCAGGTCGTTCTGGGCAAGCGCGGCCTCAAGAATGGCACGGTGGAGCTCAAGGACCGTGCTACCGGCGAGCGTGAGGACGTGGCGATTGACGAGGTCGTCGCCAAGGTTGCCGAGCTGGTGAAGGCTGCCCGTCGCTAATCGACGTTTCTGCTATTAGATGCAATTACAGGACTGCCCCGTATCTCTCTTAGGATGAGAAGCGGGGCAGTCCTTTTTGTTGCGTGAATCAGCTCGACGGGTAACAGAAAACCCCACAGCCCAAATGAGCTGCGGGGTTTTCTTTGTGCCTCCGATGCGAAGCGAATCGCTCAGATATTACTGATAATCGACGACGTCGATCCAGTTCTTCAGGAACTCATCGTTCACGTTGCGCTTACGAGCGAGCTCGGATGCGGCGACGATGCTCGTCCACTGACGCACGACCTGCATGGGCATGTCGGCGCGGTCGCAGTAGAGCTCCAGGTAGGCCTCGGCCTGATCCTTGCTGTTGAGGGCAAAGAGCAGGTAGGTGGTGGCAACGTCGGCAGCAGGGGAGCCCTGGGTGGCGTGTGCCCAGTCGCAGACGTACAGCTGGCCATCGTCGCCGACGATGACGTTGGAAGGGTTGAAGTCGCCGTGGCAGACCTTGAACTCCTTGGTCATGCCGTCCAGACGCTCCTGAAGGTTGTAGCGCGTGGTGGCATTGAGCTGATCAAGGCTGTCGATCATGCGGGCGAACTTGTCGCGCTGACGGTTAAGCAGCGGGGAGGTGTAGCCGTGGATCTCGATCTGGAGGTCGACGAACATCTCGAGGTACTCACCAAAGCGCTGGGGCTCGGCAGTCATCTTCTCGGCAAGGGTAGTGCCCGGAACCTTCTCGGTCACGAGCGCCCAGCCGTTGGCGTTCTCGAGCTGGGAAACCTCGAGAGCCTTGGGGCTGCGGATGCCGCACTCATTGATGCGGGCAAGATTCAAAGCCTCGTTGAACACGTCGGAGACGGGCTTGGTCTCGTTAAAGACCTTGACGATCTTGTCGCCCAGGTCGTAAACGACCTTGTTGCCACGGCGGACGAGCTCGGTCTTGGAATCGGGTAGCAGCATGGTTGCATCCTTTCAACGATGCGATAGAAGCGACGGCGGGGGTGTGTGAAACACCCGTGCACCCCCGCCGTTAAAAACCGTGCTAGAACTAGCAGACGGCGTAATCCTGAGGCTCTCGGCCGTAGTAGGCGTCCAGGTAGAGCTCCTTGATCTCGCTCATGAGCGGGTAGCGCGGGTTAGCGCCGGTGCACTGGTCGTTGAATGCCTGCTCGGTCATCTCGTCGAGGGTGTCGAGGAAGTACTTCTCGTCAACGCCGTACTCAGCGATGGTGTGCTTGACACCGATGAAGTCGCAGAGCTCGGTGAGCTTGGTGATGAAGTTCTCGAAGACCTCACGGTCGTCCTTGCCGTCGATGCCGCAGTAACGAGCCATCTCGGCGTAGTTGTGCAGCGCGTTGGGGTAAGGATACTGAGAGAAGGTTCCCATCTTGACAGGAGCCTCGGCGGCGTTGTAACGCATGACGCGGGTCAGGATGACTGCGTTTGCGAGGCCGTGGGGCAGATGGTGGAAAGCGCCGAGCTTGTGGGCCATGGAGTGGTTGAGGCCCAGGAAGGCGTTACCGAATGCCATACCGGCCATGCAGGATGCGTTGTGCATCTCCTCGCGAGCGTGCGGATCCTTGGCACCGTTGGTGAAGGAGCTCGGGAGGTTCTCGAAGACGAGCTTTGCGGCGCGCTCGGAGAGGCCCTTGGTGTAATCGGAAGCCATGATGGAGACGTAGGACTCGATGGCGTGGGTCATGACGTCAATACCGGAAGCTGCGGTGAGGCCCTTCGGGGCGGTCATGCAGTTGTCGGCGTCGACGATAGCCATGTTGGGGAGCAGCGCGTAGTCGGCGAGCGGCCACTTGATGCCGGTCTCCTTGTCGGTGATGATGGCGAACGGCGTGCACTCGGAGCCAGTGCCCGAAGAGGTCGGGACGGCGACGAAGTAAGCCTTCTTGCCCATCTCGGGGAAGGTGAAGATACGCTTGCGGATGTCCATGAAGTCCATGGCCATGTCCTCGAAGTTCGCCTCGGGGTGCTCGTACATCATCCACATGATCTTGCCGGCGTCCATTGCGGAACCGCCGCCGACGGCGATGATGACATCCGGCTCGAAGAGCGTCATCTGCTTGGCGCCGCGACGTGCGCACTGCAGGGAGGGATCGGGCTCAACGTCGTAGAAGCAGTCGTGAGCGATGCCCATCTCATCGAGCTTGGCCTCGATGGCACGCGTGTTGCCATTCTTGAAGAGGAACTGGTCGGTAACGATGAAGGCGCGCTTCTTGCCCATTACGGTGCCGAGCTCGTCGAGTGCGACGGGCGTGCAGCCCTTCTTGAAGTAGACCTTCTCGGGTGCGCGGAACCACAGCATGTTCTCGCGGCGCTCTGCCACGGTCTTGACGTTGATCAAGTGCTTCACCCCAACGTTCTCGGAGACGGAGTTGCCACCCCAGGAGCCGCAGCCCAGGGTTAGAGACGGCTTCATGCCGAAGTTGTAGAGGTCACCGATGCCGCCGTGCGAGGACGGGGTGTTGATGACGATGCGGCAGGCCTTCATGACGTGCTGGAACTTAGCGATCTTCTCGCTCTGTGCCGGGTGCACGTAGAGAGAGGCGGTGTGGCCCGGGCCACCTGCGAGGACGAGGTGCTCTGCCTTGTCAACGGCCTCCTGGAAGTCCTTGGCGTGATACATAGCGAGGACCGGGGAGAGCTTCTCGTGGGAGAACTCTTCCTTCTCGGGATCGGTGGAGGTGACCTCGGCGATCAGGATCTTGGTCTTGGCGGGAACCTCGATGCCGGCGAGCTCGGCGATCTTGGCGGCAGCCATGCCGGGGATGCGGTGATCGAGTGCGCCGTTCTTGAACATGGCGGCACGCAGGGCGTCCATCTCGGCACCCTGCTTGACGAAGTAGCAGCCGCGACGCTGGAACTCAGCCTTGACATCCTTGTAGATGGAGTCGAGGACGGTGACGGACTGCTCGGAAGCGCAGATCATGCCGTTGTCGAACGTCTTGGAGTGGATGATGGAGTTGACGGCGAGCTTGATGTCCGCGGTATCGTCGATGATGACCGGGGTGTTGCCGGCGCCGACGCCGAGTGCGGGCTTACCGGAGGAGTAAGCAGCCTTGACCATGCCCGGGCCACCGGTTGCGAGAATGATGTCGACGTCGCGCATGACCATGTTGGTCAGCTCGATGGACGGCTTGTCGACCCAGCCGATGATGCCCTCAGGAGCACCGGCCTTGACAGCTGCGTCGAGAACGAGCTTGGCGGCGGCGATGGTGCACTTGGCGGCTGCCGGGTGCGGGGAGATGATGATGGCGTTACGGGTCTTCAGGCAGATGAGCGTCTTGAAGATGGCCGTGGAGGTCGGGTTGGTGGTCGGGATGACAGCGCCAACGATACCGATCGGCTCGGCGACCTTGGTGATGCCGTAAGCGTCGTCGCGCTCGATGACACCGCAGGTCTTGGTGTTCTTGTAAGCGTTGTAGATGTACTCAGCGGCGTAGTGGTTCTTGATGACCTTGTCCTCGAGAACGCCACGGCCTGTCTCCTCGATGGCGAGCTTGGCCAAAGGAATACGAGCCTTGTTGGCGGCCATAGCAGCCTCGTAGAAGATCTTGTCTACCTGCTCCTGAGTGTACTCAGCGAATTTAGCCTGGGCCTCACGCATAGATTTGAGTTTGGCCTCAAGCGCCTCCACGTTGTCCACGATGGCGGGAGTAGTGTTTTCCGGTGACTTTTTCACCATTTGTGTCTCCTTGCGATCGGAGATTTACCCTACAAGATGCATGATAGCAAGAAATAATTCGGTGAACGGGCAGATTCCCGTAAAAGACAAACTAAAACGCTTCAATCAAATGAACCGTTTCAACTAAATCTATCTGCCTTGCGTATCGCCCCGCTCATTGGGGACAGACTTACATGAGTGCTTTCACTCATTTGGGACAGACATCGATTTGCCATTTTGCCGTTCTGGGCCTGTTATTGCCGCTCATTGGATATAAATAGGTTACAGGCTCAGCATTTTGACAATCGCTATTCGCGGGTCGCGGTTGAGTCGGACACGCAGGCAGTGCAGCTGCTCGATTATATCCATCTCAATCCCGTGAAAGGTGCGCTCGACTCACTTGAGGCGTACCGCTGGTCAAGTTACAAGGCATATCAGCTGGGCTACGATCCCTTTGATATTTGTGATGCGGCCCCTATGCTCGATATTGTCGGAGGTTCCCGTTGCTATTGCGAGCATATCGAGGAAGTTGCCGGGCGCATCTGGTCAGAGGAGATTCTTCCACGCCGACGGATCCTCGATGAGGATGCTCTTTCCGTTGCGCGCGAAGTCCTTCCGAGCATAGATCCTGCGCTGCTCAAGGCCCTGCCACGCCCCGATCGTGATGCGTGTCTGCTGAGGCTCAGGCGGGCACATCTCACGGTCAAGCAAATTGCCCGTATCACCGGCATCGGCGCTACAAGCGTGACCAAGGCCACCGTAGGCTGGAGGGAGGCTGCGTGAGGCAGGGGCCGAACCGCTGCCGGCATGCGTAATGTCTGTCCCAAATGCGTGAAAACACTCATGTAAGTCTGTCCCCAATGAGTGCAAAAAGGCGCCCTCATTGGCGAGGGCGCCTTTGGTAAGTTCTATGTGAACGCGAGGTCTTTGACCCGGAGAGTCCGAGGTACTTGTTGGTAAGACCTTATTTACGAGCGCGCAACCTTGCCGGACTTGAGGCAGGTGGAGCAAACGTTCATCTTGCGACGGTGACCATCGACGACGACGTAAACGCGCTGGATGTTGGGGCGGAACTTACGGTTGGTGACGCGGTGAGAGTGGCTGATGGAGCGACCGGCAACGGGGTGCTTACCGCAAACTTCGCAAACTTTGGACATAACTGACCCTCCTTGGGCGACAAACGAACATGTCGCGTTAACAAACAAGCCTGAACTATAGCACAGAAGTCGCTCCCTGTGCGCAATCTACACAGAGATATTCCTCTTTTGGCGATAGTGCTCACGCCACGGCCCTGGACGTAGATCCGATTTGCGTGCAGCAGAGGGGATTATGCCAGCTCGTGCGTGCGTTTTCAAGCTCGTCCCACAAATATATAGGTTTATTGAGCTTTGGGCTCCGTTTACGGATTGCTCTGTATTTATGCTCGCAATTAAGCTCGAGGTTGGCTACACTATCCCATGACCATTAAAGGGGTACGAGATACCCACATGGAATTACATAGCTGCCCAAAGAGCAGCCCTTCCTGTGGGTGTCTGGTCCGCTTTAAGCGGTCGGGCATCTATTTTTTTGACTGTGTCAGCAGTCAAGACATGTGAGGAAGGAGATCGATGGGCACGACTTCCCCCAAGGCGGTCATCATGGACGAGACCGCCGTCAATCGAGCGATGACCCGCATCGCGCACGAGATTCTCGAGCGCAACGAGGGCTGTGAAGACCTCGCTCTGGTCGGCATCGTCACGCGCGGCGACCTTCTGGCAAAGAAGCTCGCCGAGGAGATCAAGGAGATCGAGGGCGTCGACGTTCCGCTCGGCAGCCTCGACATCAGCTTCTACCGCGATGACTATGCGACCAATTTCGCTCCCGCGATCCACGCCACCAACATTCCCTTTAGCGTCGACGGCAAGCGCGTCGTGCTGGTGGACGACATCCTGTATACGGGCCGTACCATTCGCGCCGCTCTCGACGCCGTCATGGACCTGGGCCGTCCGAACCGCATTGAGCTGGCTGTCCTCGTTGACCGCGGCCACCGCGAGCTCCCCATCTCGCCGGACTTTGTCGGCAAGAACGTTCCCTCGTCGCATGAGGAGAACGTGCACCTATATATGAAGGAAGTCGACGGCCACACCGCCGTCGAGATTAACGACGTCGCGCCGGGTTCCCACGTGGGCTCCGCGCCGCTGGGAGGTGAGTAGTACCGTGGCGTTCAACCATAAGCACCTGATCGACATTACCGAGTACTCCGAAGAGGACATCAAGCTCATCCTCGAGACCGCCAAGGCGTTCTCCGAGGTTAACGAGCGTGCGATCAAGAAGGTCCCCACGCTCAAGGGCAAGACCATCGTCAACATGTTCAACGAGCCCTCGACGCGCACCCGTAGCTCCTTCGAGCTCGCCGAGAAGCGTCTTTCGGCCGACAGCCTCAACTTTGGCGGCTCCTCGACCTCCACGGTCAAGGGCGAGAGCCTCGTCGATACCGTCGAGACCCTCAACGCCTATAAGATCGACTGCATCGTTGTGCGCGACAAGCACGCCGGCGCTCCCTACATCGTCACGCAGAACTCGCCCGCGAGCGTCATCTGCGCCGGTGACGGCAAGCACAACCACCCCACGCAGGCCCTGCTCGACCTGTACACCATCTGGGAGCACAAGGGTGACTTCCACGGTCTGAAGGTCGCCGTCGTCGGCGATATCGCGCACTCCCGCGTCTGCGGCTCGCTGATCCCCGCCCTTAAGATCATGGGCTGCGAGACCTACGCCGTCGCCCCCGGCACGCTGCTGCCGCCGGCGCCCGAGGTCCTGGGCTGCGACCACGTGACGAGCGACCTCGATTCCGTCCTGCCCGAGCTGGACGTCGTCTACATGCTGCGCGTGCAGCAGGAGCGCCTCGAGGGTGCCCCGTTCCCCACGATTCGCGAGTACCACAAGCTCTTCGGCCTGACCAAGGACCGCGAGAAGCTCATGAAGCCCGACGCGATCATCTGCCACCCGGGCCCCATCAACCGCGGTGTCGAGTTCGACTCCTATATGGCCGACCACCCGCAACGCTCCGTCATCCTGGAGCAGGTCTACGCCGGTATCTGCGTGCGTATGGCTATCCTGTATCTGCTGCTTGGAGGTGCCGATAATGGCCTTGCTTCTTAAGAATGCCCACGTCGTCGACCCGTCCGTCGAGCTTGACGGTGTCGTTGACGTCCTGATTGACGGCGACAAGATCGCCGAGGTCGGCGAGAATCTCGCCGTCGAGGGAGCCGAGGTCCGCGATCTTTCCGGCAAGTACCTCGTCCCTGGCCTGGTGGATATGCACGTTCACCTTCGCGAGCCCGGCTACGAGGTCAAAGAGGACATCGAGAGCGGCACCCGCGCAGCTGCCAAGGGCGGCTTTACCGGCGTGTGCGCCATGCCCAACACCGATCCCGTCACCGATAACGGCACCGTCGTGGAGTTCGTCAAGTCCCGTGCTGCCGAGGTCGGTCACTGCCGCGTCTATCCGTCGGGCGCCATGACCCGCGGTCTTAAGGGCGAGGCCATGTCCGAGATGGGCGATATGGTCGCCCACGGCGCCGTCGCCTTCACCGACGACGGTCGCGGCGTGCAGGGCGCGGGCATGCTCCGTCGTTGCATGGACTACGGCAAGATGTTCGGCAAGGTCTTTATGAGCCACTGCCAGGACGAGGATCTGGTCGGCCACGGCCAGATCAACGAGGGCAAGGTCTCGACCCGTCTGGCTCTCGAGGGTTGGCCGGCTGCCGGCGAGGAGCTCCAGATCGCCCGCGACATCGAGATCGCCAAGCTGACTGGTGCCAAGCTGCACATCCAGCACATCTCCACCGCCCATGGTCTGGAGATCGTGCGTGCCGGTAAGGCCGCTGGCGTTCAGGTTACCTGCGAGGCCACCCCGCACCACATGTTCCTGACCGAGAACGACCTGGACGAGACCTACAACACTTCGCTCAAGGTCAACCCGCCGCTGCGTACCGAGGAGGATGCCGAGGCCATTCGTCAGGGCGTCATCGACGGCACCGTCGACGTTATCGTCACCGATCACGCTCCCCACACCCCGTGGGAGAAGGCCCGCGAGTTCGAGCTTGCGCCCTTTGGCATGATCGGCCTCGAGACCTCGCTGTCGCTCGTACTCACCGAGCTGGTCAACACGGGCAAGATGAGCATGGGCCGTATGGTCGAGCTCATGGCCATCAAGCCGCGTGAGATCCTGGGCCTCGACCAGGTTCAGGTCAAGGCGGGCTCCGTTGCCGACCTGACCGTGTTCGACGCGTCCGCCACCTGGACGGTTGGCGAGGACGGTTACGAGTCGCGCGCCGAGAACTCCGGTTTTGCCGGCCGCACGCTCACCGGTCGTGCCACCGATGTGTTTGTCGGCGGTAAGCAGACGCTTGCCGACGGCTGCATCTGCTAGCATAGCCTTATCGCTTTTGTGCGCGGCGCCCTTGCGGTGCCGCGCTTTCTGTTCGTTTTGACCATGCAACCGCATGGGGGATTGGAGCGTCTATGCCCACACCTTCCACTGCACGCATGCACGACTTCGAGGTCGTCTCGAACCAGGAGATCGCCGATGGCATCTTCTCGCTCGTCATCTCGGCCCCCAAGCTTGCAAGTGCGCTCAAGCCCGGTCAGTTTGTGAACATCGCCGTACCCGGCGATGCGTCCTCGCTGCTTCGCGTGCCCCTGAGCTACTACCGCGTCGACGCCGAGGCCGGCACCGTCGAGCTGTGGTACGCCGTCGTGGGCGACGATACCCGTCGTTTGTCCCAGATGGGCCCTGGCTCCACCTCTAACCTGCTGGGCCCCGGTGGCCGTGGCTGGATGGTACCCGAGGGCACCAGGAAGGCCCTGCTCGTCGCCGGTGGCATCGGCGTTCCGCCTGTGCTGTGTCTTGCCGGTATGCTTGCCGAGCAGGGCGTGGATGTTGACGTGTGCCTGGGCTTTGGCACCGCTTCCAAGGCCGTGGGTGTCGATGAGTTCCGCGCGCTGGGCGCCACGGTCAACGTTTGCACCGACGACGGCTCGCTCGGCTCGCACGGTTTTTGCACCGATCCTGCCGCCGAGCTGCTCGGCGAGGGCGGCTACGACTACGTTGCCAGCTGCGGCCCCGCTGTCATGATGAAGAAAGTCGCCGCCGCTGCCGCCGAGGCCGGTGCGTACTGCGAGGTGTCGCTTGAGCGCATGATGAGCTGTGGCTTTGGCGCCTGCAACACCTGCAATGTCGAGACGGTCGACGGTATGAAGGGCGCTTGCATGTGCGGCCCCGTGTTCGATGCTTCCAAGGTGGTGGTCTTCTAGTGGGTACCGTGAACATGGCCGTCGATTTCGGCGGCGTCAAGATGCAAAACCCCATCAACACCGCAGCCGGTACCTTTGGCTACGGCTGGCAGTTCCAGAACTTCTTTGATGTTTCCCAACTGGGCGCCATCACCACCAAGGGTTGCGCAGCCGAGCCCTGGCCCGGTAACCCCGCGCCCCGCATGGCCGAGATCCCCGGCGGTATGATCAACTCCGTGGGCCTTCAGAACCCCGGCGTGGCCGCCTTTGCTCGCGAGTCCGGTCCGTGGCTCGAGCAGCTCTCCAAGGACGGCTGCCAGGTCATCTGTCAGGTTGCCGGCCACTCCGTTGACGAGTTTGTCCGCGCACTCGAGATGTATGTCGAGCTGTGCCCCTGGGCTGCCGGCTACGAGATCAACGTGAGCTGCCCCAATATCGCCGCCGGCGGTGCCGCCATGGGCTCCACGCCCGAGGGCGCCTCTTCCGTTATGGCTGCCTGCCGCAAGGTGACCGATAAGCCGCTGTTCGTGAAGATGGCGCCGGTCAACGTCGCCGAGATCGCCAAGGCCCTCGAGGCTGCCGGCGCCGACGGCCTTTCGGTCATCAACTCCATTCAGGGCATGGCCATCGACGTCCATACCCGCAAGTCCCGCGTGGCCAAGCCCAAGGGCGGCCTTTCGGGCCCGCTGTGCCACCACATCGCCGTGCGCATGGTCTGGGAGGTTGCCCAGGCCGTCGATATCCCCATCAACGGTGTCGGCGGTGTCATGACCGGTGAGGATGCGGCTGAGTTTATCCTGGCCGGTGCCACCTGCGTGTCGGTCGGCATGGCCAACTTCGTCGATCCGTGCGCTTCGCTCAAGATCGCGCATGAGCTCGAGGCCTGGGCCGAGTCCCAGGGCGTAAAGGACATCAACGAGCTGGTAGGTGCTTTCGAATGCTAGAGACCGATGCCCGCGACCGCGTAATCGTCGCCCTCGACTGCGATCGTGAACGTTCGCTCGAGCTCGCCCACGAGCTTTCGGGCCATGCCGCCTGGCTCAAGGTTGGCATGACGCTCTATTACGCTGAGGGCCCCGAGATCGTCAAGACCTTTAAGGACCTGGGCTTTAAGGTCTTCCTTGACCTTAAGTTCAATGATATTCCGCATCAGGTTCGCGGTGCCGCCCGTTCGGCCTCGCTTGCCGGTGCCGACCTGCTCTCGGTTCACGGCTTGGGTTCGGGCGCCATGCTCGCTGCCTGCCGCGAGGGTGCCGAGGAGGCGCGCGAGGACCGCGCCAAGCTCGTCGCCATCACCGTGCTCACGAGCATGAATCAGGATGCCTTGAGCGAGATCGGCGTCGAGTCGCCCGTGGCCGAGGAGGCCGCCCGCCTGGCAAAGCTCGCTCAGGCCAACGGCATCGATGGCATCGTGTGCTCGCCGATGGAGGCTCACGACATGCGTGAGCTGCTGGGCCCTGATGCCCTGATCGTGACTCCGGGTGTGCGTCCGGTGGGTGCCGCCTTAGGTGACCAGTCCCGCGTGGCGACGCCTTCCCAGGCTATCGAGCGTGGCGCAAGCCACATTGTGGTGGGCCGTCCCATCACCGGTGCCGACGATCCGGTTGCCGCCTTTGACGCCATCGTCGCTGAGCTGGTCGAAAACGTCGCGTAAAAGATTCCCCTAAGTCACCACTTTTGGGTCTCATTAGCACAAAATAGCCCCTGTGCCTGCGTAATCTTTCCCATCCTTTGTGTGGAATCGCAGGTTAGGGGCTTAACTTTGGGCGCAGTATATTGCACTTTTTGCGGGTATCGTCTAACCTATGGAGCCGCGATTGGGCATTTTGTACGTTCTACGTGCTAAAATGCCAATTATTGAATCAGATATAACCCAACTATTTGGAGGTACGAATGGCACTCCCTCAGCTTACCGATGAGCAGCGCAAGCAGGCTCTTGAGAAGGCTGCTGCCGCACGTCACGCCCGCGCTGAGCTTCGCGAGCAGATCAAGAAGGGCGAGAAGTCCCTCGAGTCCGTGCTCAACTCCGATGACCCCATCGCTTCCCGCATGAAGGTTTCCACCCTCATCGAGTCTCTTCCTGGTTATGGCAAGGCCAAGGCCGCCAAGATCATGGAGGAGCTCGGTATCTCCGCTACCCGTCGCGTCCAGGGCCTCGGCGTCCGTCAGCGCGAGCAGCTCCTCGAGCAGCTGACCAAATAAGTGAGCGCTCAGGATTCCAAGCTCTTTGTGATTTCTGGACCGTCAGGCGCAGGCAAGGGTACGCTCGTCACTCGTGTGCGCGAGCGCCGCTCGAACCTGGGCCTGACGGTTTCGGCTACCACGCGAGCACCACGCAAAGGTGAGGCCGACGGCGTCAACTACTTTTTTCTGACGCGCGAGGAGTTCGACCGCCGCGTGGCAAACGGTGAGTTTGTTGAGTGGGCCGAGGTCCACGGTAACTGCTACGGCACATTGGTGAGCGAGGTTCAGTCCAAGCTCGCCTCTGGTTCGTCTCTCATCTTGGAGATCGATGTCCAGGGTGCCCTGCAGGTCAAGGAGCGTTTCCCCGAGGCCGTGCTGATCTTTATCAAGCCACCTTCGCTCGAGGTGCTTCGCGAGCGTCTAGTCGGTCGCGGTACCGAGACGCCCGAGACGATTGAGCTGCGTATGGCAAACGCCGCCGATGAGCTTGCCCTTGCCGACCGCTACGACGAAGTCGTGGTAAATGACGATCTCGACCGCGCGACCGATGAGCTCGTTCGCGTTCTCGATATGCATGAAAGGATCTGAGGTCCGTGTCCGTTGTAAAGCCTTGCATTGACGATCTTCTGGAGAAGACCGATCACAACCGCTTCCTGCTCGCTTCGCTTGCCTCCAAGCGCGCCTGCGACATCAATAGCATGCTGCGTGGCCAGCACAACCGCGTGCTTGCCGTCCAGGATGTCGATGACATCACCATCGGGCTTTCCGGTGCCGACACCATCTCGATGGCTATGGACGAGATTGTCGACGGCGACATCTCTTACGACGAGGCCCGTTACGAGAAGGCGCTCGGCCACAAGGTTGCTGAAGCCTAAATGGCGGCTCGCGTCTGCCTGGTCCACTATCACGAGGTTGGACTTAAGGGTAAGAACCGCGCACATTTTGAGCATATCCTCATGGATAACATCAAGGCGGCCTTGGCCGCCTTTTCCGTGAATGCCGTGTCTCGAATTTCCGGTTATATCCTCGTGACCTTTAACGAGCATCAGGCCGACGAGGCGGCTCGTGTCATTCGCACCGTTCCCGGCGTTGCTCGCGTGTCTTTGGCGTATCACACCAATCGCGACCCTCAGGAGTACTGTGCCGCCGCCGTGAAGGCGCTGCGTGAGTTTGGCCCCTTCGATTCGTTTAAGGTGCACGCCAAGCGCTCCAATACCGACTACGAGCTCACCTCGATTGATATCAATCGACAGGTTGGCGAGGTGCTGTGCGAGGCGTTCCCCGATAAAAAGGTTCAAATGCACGATCCCGACGCGATGGTTCACGTGCTGGTTGTTCAGGGTAGCGTTTATGTGTACGCGCGCTCCGAGCGCGGTGTGGGCGGTCTGCCGGTGGGCTCTGCCGGTAAGGTCGTGACCCTGCTGTCATCGGGTATCGACTCGCCGGTGGCGACCTGGATGCTCGCGCGACGCGGAGCCGTGTGCGTGCCGGTGCATTTTTCCGGTCGTCCGCAGACGCCAGATACCAGCGAGTATCTAGTGCAGGACATCATTCGCGCCCTTGAGCCGGGTGTCCAGATCGGCCGTCTGTATGTTGTGCCGTTTGGCGACTGCCAGCGCGAGATTTCGGTGACCTGTCCCAGCAACCTGCGCGTGATCATGTATCGCCGCATTATGTATTCGGTTGCCGAGCGCATTGCACACATCGAGGGCGCCAAGGCTATCGTGACGGGCGAATCGCTTGGGCAGGTTGCCTCCCAAACGCTTGAGAACATCATGGCCGTCAACGAGGCCGTGAAGATCCCCGTGTTCCGCCCTCTCATCGGTTCGGACAAGCAGGAGATCATCGCGCGCGCCGAGGAGATCGGTACGTTTGATATCTCGACTGAGGCCGCTCCCGACTGCTGCACGCTGTTTATGCCGCGCCGTCCCGAGACGCACGCTAAACTCGATGCCGTGCATGAGGCCTGGGAGTTGTTCGATCACGAGGAGATGATTGAGCGCCTGCTCAAGCAGACCGAGTACATCGACTTCGAGAGCAACACGTATAAGGCCCCTAAGACCTTAAAACGCAAACATTCGGAGCTTGCTCCGCGTGAGATTTACCAAGATCACGAGTAATGTTGTGCATAGACCGACGATGCGCCTGCATCGTCGGTCTTTTGCTATCTGGGCATTTTGCGGCTAAGTGTTCATTTGCTGACGTGTGCCTGAATAAATGGACAGATTTGTGCAAGGTTTTGGTCGGTTTTTGGTTTGACCGCTAAAACCGGTTTTGGAGCGTGGCTGTTGCAGGGCTCCTTTCCTGACACGATGGTGTTGGGAGGTTTTGCTATGGCGCAGCGCGAACAACACGAACGGGTCAAACGGATGGACCACTTGGCGGACAAGCTGCTCGGTCATAAGGCAGTGGTGATGGCGATACTGGTCGTCATTGCGATGGCGAGCGGCTTGGCGATGGCGAACCTTGGCGGCGGTGCCGGCGGTGTGTCGTTTGAGCGCACTGACGGTACGGGCTCGTTGATGGAGCCGGGATCCGGTGATGCCTCGAGCGGAAAGACATCCGAAGGTTCTTCGACTAAGGCTTCTGCCGCGGCAGAGGTCTATGTCGATGTCGATGGCGCCGTTGTGTCGCCCGGTGTATATCGCCTCAAGGACGGCGCGCGGGTGGCTCAGGCGATTGATGCCGCCGGCGGGCTGGCGCCCGAGGCAGACGTTACGGGGCTCAATCGGGCATCTAAGGTCACTGATGGACAAAAAATCCACGTTCCAACGGTAGGGGAGCAGCAGGCGTCCATTGCGGAAGCCGGTGTTGATGGTGGGGCTTCCGCATCATTGGGCGTGAGTGGCGCAACGGGCCTAGTCAACATCAATACGGCAAGCGCGGCAGAGCTGCAGACGCTCTCGGGCATCGGTCCCTCCATGGCCCAGTCGATTATCGATGAGCGGACAAAGAACGGTGCTTTTGCCTCGGTTGACGATCTGATGCGTGTGTCGGGAATCGGCGAGAAGAAGCTTGCCAAAATCAAAGATTCCATCTGCGTATGAGTGCGACCGAGTGCGAGCATGTGATGCCTCCGCGGCCTCTGATGACGTGGACGATGGCCCTGTGTGCCGGCATGTGCATGAGCTGCGCCTTGGTGCTCAACGTGGCCGCCGATGCGCTGCTGCGGGAGCGGGCTTCGGCGGTCGGGCCGCTATGGGCCATTCCCGTTACGGCGGCGGTATTCGTTGTGCTGGCTCAATCTTGTGCGCGGCTTGCCCCTTGGAAGCGGTGGCTGTATGCCGCGTCCGTCGGTCTCGTGGCGGGAGCGGTCGTCTCGGCGTGGTGGGCTGTGGGCGTGCTAAGCGCCTCGAAGGCGCTCGACGGTCGAGCGGCAAGCAGCCTTGAGTTTGTCGTGCAGGGTGACCCATCCATAAACGACGACGTGTATTCCTATACCTGCGAGGCACGCACGGACGGTAAGAACTTGGCAATGGTTCGCCTATCGTGCGACCTCGAGCTCAAGGTCGGGGCGCACGTGCGTGTTATCGGTCGCGTTTCACGTTTTGAGAACGATGCGTTTGGACGATCGCGCGCGCTCCGAGGCGAGGTACGCAAGGTAAAAGCCGTTCGGATCGTGTCGATCGATGAGGGTTCTCCGGGGCCGCTGCTTCGGCTGCGAAATGGGCTGCTTGCGTCCATCGCGCCTGCGACCGACCCGGCGCGTGCACTCATAGCCGGTGTCGTCTGCGGTCGTTCGGCCGAGCTGCGCGCCCAGCCGGCGGGCGACTGGTTTTCGGTGACGGGAACGGCGCATCTTATCGCCGTCTCGGGCAGCCATTTGGCAATCGTGGGGTTTGTAATCGAGGGTGTATTGCAAAAGACTCGGTGCTCACGCGGTCTTCAACGGGCGATATTGGCGATAACGCTTGTGGGCTACGCTGCTTTTACGGGCGCGTCTCCCTCGGCCGTGCGCGCGTGCTGCATGGTGTTCGCGACGCTTGTCGTAAACGGCGCGGGGCGGCGCCGGCACGGCGCATCGGCACTCTTCGTTACCATGTCCATCTTTGTGTTGCTGCGGCCGACGGTTCTGTTCGAGATGGGCTTTCAGCTTTCATGTGCCAGCGTCTTAGCCATTCTGTGCTTTTGCCCCTATGCGACCTACGCTTTGGGTGAGCTGAGTGTTCCGTCGGGCGTTGCCAGCATGCTTTCCGTCACGCTGTGCTCGCAACTGGCGACACTTCCCATTACCATTCCTGCCTTCGGTACGTTCTCGCTCATTGCTCCGCTGGCAAATGCGGTCCTCGGTCCGGTGGTGAGCGCACTGCTCGCCGTGTCGATCGTGCTGGTTCCCTTTTCGCTCCTGGCGCCGTTGCGGACTTGGGCGCTCGTTGTGCCCATGATTGCCGCCCGTTGCGCGCTGTTCTTTGAGCAGCTGTTTGCCGCCGTGCCGGGTGCATCCGTGAGCGTGCCGCCCGATAGCATGTGGATTTACCTAGTGCCGTGTTTGCTGGCGGTTCTGCTTGTCTGGTGGCCGCGTCCCCGTGCACGTCCTATGGCGGTGGGGCTTGCATGCCTGGTGCTCTTGGCTGCGATTCCGTACGTCTACTGGGATCGATTCGCTCCGCCTTCGGTGACGGTGCTCGATGTGGGCCAGGCCGATGCGATTCTTATTCGCCAGGGCGGCGCAGTGGCGCTCGTCGACTGCGGGCTCGACGAGCGCGTGGTGGCGGCGTTGGTTCGCAATAACGTGCACCATATCGATGCCGTCTTTGTGACGCATTGGGATGAGGACCACTGGGGTGGTCTGCCTGCCGTGCTCGAACAGTTTTCGGTCGGAACGATTGCCGTGGCGGCGGATGCGCTGGAGGATGCTCCTGCCGAGGTATTGAACCGACCTGGCGTGGAGTATCGGCAGGTGCGCCGTGGGGATACGGTCGACATCGGCACATTTTGCGCCCGCGTGATGTGGCCATTCGAGTCCGTGGATGGCGAGGGAAATGAGGATTCGCTTGTCCTGCTGCTCTCTTATGTTCAGGAAGGCAAGGGCCTGCGTATGCTCCTCACCGGTGATGCCGAGCTCGACCAAGAACGGGAATTCGTGCAGGAGGTGGGGGATATCGATGTCCTTAAACTTGGGCATCACGGCTCTAAGGTTTCAGTTGATGGTGAGTTGCTGGACGTCCTGAAGCCCGAGCTTTCCCTCGCGAGCGCGGGCGAGGGGAATCGATACGGCCATCCGTCCGATGCCTGCATCGATGCCGTTAAGGAAACGGGCGGCGTTTTCGCGTGCACTATCGAACACGGTGACATTACCGTCACGCCGACTGCGAATGGCTTTGCGATGCGATGCCAGCAACCGTGACGACGTCGTTGGCGTGTGGTGGGCCCCTGGGCTAGAATGGCACGGAACGAATACGAAGGCCCGCGGGAGGGGAGCGCAATGTCCGAAACCGGTTTGCTGCCGGCATATCTGATCGTCGGTACCGACGGAGTCAAGCGCGATCACGCCGTCTCGCGTATGAAAGCGCGTCTGGAAAAGTCGGGTATGGTCGAGTTCAACCTCGACGAGCGCGACATGACCAAGGACCCCGATATCGAGTCCATTATCGGATCGCTTAACACCTTTCCGATGGGTAGTGAGTTTCGCCTGGTAATCCTTGACGGCTGTTCAAAGCTCGCCAAGGCGGTCTCGGAGCCGCTCGTTGAGTATCTGGCAAGTCCTAACCCCACAACGGTCTGCCTCATCATCGCCGACTCGCTTGCCAAGAACACGCGCCTGTATAAGGCGATCGCCAAAATCGACAAGAAGGCCGTGATCGATTGCTCCGGCACCAAGCGCTGGGAGTTACCGCGCCGCGTGCAACAGATGGCGACGCAGCACAGCAAGTCGATCTCGACGGCGGCCGCCGAGGAACTCGTCTCGCGTTCGGGTGAAAACACTCGCATGCTCGATAACGACTTGGCTAAGCTTGCCCAGATGGTCGAGGCGCCGCAGATTGAGCTTGCCGACGTTGAGCGCTGGATTGTACGTACGGCCGAGGTTCAACCCTGGGACTTTCTCAATGCGGTCTCGGCCCGTGACATGCGACGCTCTCTCGAGCTCTTCAATCTACTGCCCGCCAAGAGCTACGTGTGGACTTACACATTGCTGTGCGGCCGCATCCGCGAGCTTATCGTTGCCAAGGCGCTCGATGCGCGCGGACAGGGTCGTGAGTTGGCCGCAACACTTAAGCTCCAGTCCTGGCAGGTCAAGAATCACCTGACCTGGGCACGTCGCTTTTCGATGGCAGAGCTCGTTGCCGCGCTCGAGGGCGCGGTCGATGTGGAGCTCGCGCTGAAGGGTTCGGCCGATTCTCAGACCGCGCTTTTGCTCTGGATTACGAACATCTTGAGAAAATCGTGATGATACCTGCCTATTTGACAAATTCGTTCTATCCCTTTGAGGGGGAGCGTGCTATAGTAGGCGCTTGCATGACCTCACCGTGTCTCAGAGGTGTCATACATTTTTTGCAAGGAACTCGAAAGGAACTCCAGAAGTGGCAAACATCAAGTCTCAGAAGAAGCGTATCCGCACCAATGAGGCAGCTCGCATGCGTAACAAGGCTGTCAAGTCCGAGCTCAAGACGCTGACCAAGCACGTCCAGTCCGCCGTCGCCGAGGGCGACGCCGAGAAGGCCCAGGCTGCCCTCAAGACCGTCACCAAGCGTCTCGACATGGCTGCCGCCAAGCATGTTATCCACAAGAACCAGGCTTCCAACCGCAAGTCCGGTCTTGCCAAGCTCGTGAACAGCATCAACGCCTAAGTTGTAAATTTCACACCACACAGATTACGCGCATAAATGGAGCCTGTTTTATGGAACAGGCTCCATTTTTTGTATCGCTCGGGTAAGATAGTCCGCATGAATACTTCAATTGACATTTCCCACATCCGCAACTTCTCAATTGTTGCGCACATCGACCATGGCAAGTCCACGATCAGTGACCGTATCCTCGAGCTCACCCATACCGTTGACGAGCGCGACATGGAGTCGCAGCTGCTCGACACTATGGATATCGAGCGCGAACGCGGCATCACGATCAAGTCCAACGCCGTCCGCGTGTCCTATGACGCCGACGACGGCGAGACGTATCAGTTCAACCTCATCGATACGCCGGGCCACGTGGACTTTACCTATGAGGTCTCGCGTTCGCTGGCCGCCTGCGAGGGCGCGGTGCTCGTCGTCGATGCCACCCAGGGTGTCGAGGCGCAGACCGTCTCCAATGCGACGCTCGCCATGAACGCCAATCTGGACATTGTGCCGGCCATCAACAAGATCGACCTGCCCTCGGCCCATCCCGATGAGGTCAAGACCGAGATCGAGGATGACTTGGCGATTCCTGCCGATGATGCCGTGTGTGTCTCGGGCAAGACCGGCGAGGGCATCCACGATCTGCTGGAGTCCATTGTCTTTTTGATCTCTCCGCCCAAGGGCGATGCGAACGCGCCGCTCAAGGCACTCATCCTGGATTCGTACTTCGACGAGTATCGTGGTGTCGTCGCCACGGTGCGCATCTTTGACGGTTCCATCAAAAAGGGCGATACCCTGCGCATGATGCAGGCAAAGGGCGACTTTTTGGTCGATGGCGTGGGCGTCAAGCGTCCCGCCGAGACTCCGGTCGATGCGCTGACGGTCGGCGAGGTGGGCTACGTGGTCACGGGCCTGAAGGACCCCGAGGCCGTGCGCGTGGGCGATACCCTCACGTGGGCGTCGAATCCCTGCCCCGAGCCGCTTCCCGGCTACCGCGAGGCCAAGCCTATGGTCTATACGGGCCTGTTCCCGATCGATAACAAGGACTACGAGAACCTGCGTGACGCGCTTGATAAGCTGCACGTCAACGACCCGTCGTTGGTGTGGGAGCCCGAGACCTCGGTGGCGCTTGGCTTTGGCTTCCGCGTGGGCTTCCTGGGCCTGCTGCACATGGAAGTCGTTAAGGAACGCCTGGAGCGCGAGTTCAACTTGGACCTCATTGCCACGAGTCCCTCGGTCGACTATCACGTCTACAAGACCGACGGCGAGATGATCGATGTCCGCAGCCCGCAGGACCTTCCCGAGGCCACGCGTATCGAGCGCATTGAGGAGCCGTACCTCAAGGCAAAGATCATCTGTCCGCCTGAGTACACGGGCGCCGTCATGCAGCTCGCCATCGAGCACCGTGGCGTCACGACTGACATGATCCATCTCACGAGCAAATCGGTCGAGATGCGCTTTGACATGCCGCTCGCCGAGCTCATCCTGGACTTCTTTGACCAGCTCAAGAGTCGTACCAAGGGCTATGCCTCGCTCGACTACGAGTTCAACGAGTACCGTCCCTCCGAGCTTGTGAAGCTCGATATCTTGCTTTCGGGCGATGAGGTGGACGCGCTGTCGTTTATCGTGCACAAGGACAAGGCCTATGGCCTGGCCCGCGGTCTGTGCGACAAGCTCAAGGAGATCATCCCGCGTCAGCTGTTTGAGGTGCCCATCCAGGGTGCTATCGGCAACAAGATCATTGCCCGCTCCACCGTCAAGGCGCGTCGCAAGGACGTGCTTGCCAAGTGCTACGGCGGCGATATTTCGCGTAAGCGCAAACTGCTCGAAAAGCAGAAAGAGGGCAAGAAGCGCATGAAAGCCATCGGCTCGGTCGAGGTCCCGCAGGAGGCCTTTATGGCGATTCTCAAGGTGGACGAGTAGGCCTATGGCGCTTTCTGAATACAGCAAGCGGCTGCTGGGCGCCTATGTCGAGCAGCCGTTCCTTATGGCTCCCATGGCGGGCGTGACCGACCCTGCCTACCGCATCATGTGTCGCCGCCGCGGTGCCAACCTTGCCTACAGCGAGATGGTGAGCGTGGCGGGCCTTGCCTATGCCAGCAACAAGACCTGGCGCCTGGTGCTACCGGCTGACGAAGAGCAGCAGATTTGCGTGCAACTCTTTGGCTCCAAGCCTGATCAGTTTGCGAGCGCCGTCGCCGCCGTCGAGGAGCGCGTTGGCGATCGCCTGTCGCTCATCGATATCAATATGGCATGCCCCGCCCGCAAGGTCGTTACCAAGGGCGAGGGCTCGGCGCTCATGCGCACGCCCGACCTTGCGGAGAAGATCGTCGAGGCCACGGTGGGCGCGGCGCACGTGCCCGTGACCGTCAAGATTCGCAAGGGCTTTTATGCCGAGGACCGCAATGCCGCGACATTTGCCCAGATGCTTGAGGGCGCAGGGGCTGCCGCAGTCGCCGTGCATGGTCGTTGCGCTACGCAACTCTACACGGGCCAGGCGGATTGGTCGGTCGTCGATGAGGTCGCAGATGCCGTCGAGATTCCCGTGATTGGTTCGGGCGATGTGTTCTCGGCCGAGGATGCCGCGGAGCATCTGCGCAGCTCGGGTGCCAGCGCGGTGTTTATCGCGCGCGGTATCTATGGCAACCCCTGGGTGTTCGGCGATGCTCGCGCCCTTGCACTCGATGGCATACCGGTGCCGGCACGCAGCTCCGTCGAGCGCCTGGACGCCCTGCGTGAGCACCTTACGCTGACGCATGAACTCTTACCGCTCATGTCGCGTGCCCGCACGTACGCAAGCTGGTACTTAAAAGGCATGCCCCATGCCGCCGCTTGGCGTGCCCATGTGGTGCGCTGTTCCACTTACGAGGAGTTTATGGCGCTGGTCGATGAGATCGAGCGTGATGTGGTGGCCTGCGAGGCCGCCCTTGCCGCTGGCAAGTCGGTGCCTGCTCATCCGCTGGAGGCCTAATAGTGGCCGTTACCGCGCTGTACGTGCACGTGCCGTTTTGCGCCCAAAAGTGCCGGTACTGCGACTTTGACTCGCGCAGTTTTGCTCCGTGCGATCTGAGCGCTGCGCTCGATGCCTATTTTGAGCAGTTGTTCGCGCGCCTCGATGCTTTTGGCAAAGCTGGGGCCTTTGACCAGATCCGCACCGTCTATGTTGGCGGCGGTACGCCGTCGCTGGCGGGGGAGCGCTTGGTGGAGCTGGCGCGGCGTATTCGTGCGTCGTGTGCCCCCGTTGAGTTTACCTGCGAGGCCAATCCCGAATCGCTGACCGCCGAGCTTGCCGCTGCGCTTGCCAAGGTTGGTGTCACACGCATCTCTCTGGGCGTGCAAACGCTCGATAACGCCGAACTTACCGCCATCGGCCGCATTCACGATGCCGATCGGGCGCTCGCTGCCATCACGACGGTTAAGGACGCTGGGCTCGATGTGTCGTGTGACCTGATGTGTGGCCTTCCCGGGCAGACCGCCGTAAGCTGGCAGCGCACGCTCGATGGCGTGCTGGCGGCGGCTCCGCATCATGTGTCGGTCTACCCGCTCACGCTCGAGGAGGGGACGCCCCTTTATCGCATGGCGTGCCGTGACGAGTCGCTCGAGCCTGATGAGGATTTTCAGGCCGCATGCATGGACGTGGCACGCGAGCTCCTGGGTGCCGCCGGCTATCACCCGTATGAGGTGGCGAGCTACGCGCTCGACGGCCATGAGTGCGCCCATAACATTGCCTACTGGACCGGACGGGGCTACCTGGGCCTGGGGCGTTCTGCCGCGGGCATGCTCGATGCCGAGGATTTCGACCGTCTTGCAGGTTTGTTCCCCGGCGCGTCTTCTCGAGGTGATGCGTACCGCGTGCGTCTGGTGCAACGTGACGATGACGCGACGGTGTTCGAGGCCGAATATCTCTCGCAGCGCGAGGCTGCGGCCGAAGACCTGATGCTTGCTTGTCGTATGACGCGCGGTGTCGCGTCCGACCTGTTGGTTCGCGTGGCTCGTGTCATCCCGGCCGATGGGCTGACAGCCGCTTGCGATCGCGCGCTCGAATTGGGTCTTGCCACTTGGGTGCCCGAAACGCTCGGGGTCCATGAGGGACCCTTTACCTCGGCAGATGTCGTCGCGGGCCATGTTCGAGCTCGTTTAGCACCGACACACCTGGGCTGGCTCGATGGAAATATGCTGTTCGAGCTGTTTTGGGATCTAGCTTAGGACGCTCGGGTAGAATTACCGGAATATATACGCTGCTGTGAGCAGGAGGTTGCCGCGCATGGCGACGATGAACGAAAAAGATTATTACGAGATTCTGGGTGTCTCCAAGGACGCTACCTCGCGTGATATACAGAAGGCCTTCCAGCAAAAGGCCCGCAAGCTCCATCCGGACGTCAACAAAGAGCCGGATGCCGAGGAAAAGTTTAAAGAGGTTTCCGAGGCCTACGCCGTGCTTTCGGATGAGCAAAAACGTGCGCGCTACGACGCCATGCGTTCTGGCAATCCCTTTGCCGGTGCTCCTACGGCTTCGCCTTATGGTGGCGGCTACGCCGGCAGCGCAGGCTATGGCAATCCTTTTGAGGGCGGCTTTCCCTTTGGTGGCGCCTGGGGCCAGCAGCGTCGCGGGCAGGCTGCCTACAATCCCGAGAACGGTGCCAATGTGGTCGTCGATATCAAACTCGACGCCAAGGAGGCCAAGGGCGGTGCCCGCAAGACCGTCCGCTACACGCGCTTCGATACCTGTAGCAACTGCGGCGGTTCGGGTTCTGTCTCCTCCGAGCATGCCCATACCTGCCCGAGCTGCGGTGGCCGCGGCCACATCGACGTCGACCTGTCCTTCCTGTTTGGTGCGGGCACGTTCCAGTCGGTCTGCCCCGAGTGCGGCGGTTCCGGTAAAGTCGTGGCCGACCCCTGCCCTGATTGCGGTGGCAGCGGTCGTACTCGCGTAACCTCCGAGCAGACGATTGAGTTTCCTGCCGGCACGCATGATGGCGACGAGGTCCGTATTAGCGGCATGGGTCATGCTGGCACCAACGGTGCCGCGGGCGGCGACCTGGTCGGTCGCGCCCATGTTGAAGCCGAGCGCTTGGAAGGCAAAGCTCGTACCGGTTTTTACCTGATGGGCATCGTGGCGCCGTTTTTGGTACTCTCGGCCATCTCGGGCGTGTTCTCGGCCTTTGCCGTGATGTGCTTTATTCCGTTTACCATGGGCCTGTTCATGGTGCTTTCGGACGGCGTGCTTCATCGCAGTCTGCTGTGGTGGAAGCGCGGTGCGATGCAGTTTGCCAACGGTTTTGCCAACGGCTTCATGTTCGCGCTCGTGTCGGTTTGGTTTGCGAGCTGCTCGCAACGGGCCATGCTTTCGCCGTACCAAATGCAATAACATCAAACCCTCTGTTTGCGGCCGCCCCAGCTTGGGTATAGGACGCACTGTGACAATAATGAAAGTCGGAAGGATTCGGTCGTGTCGGAAAATAGGGATTACTACGAGGTGCTTGGCGTCGACAGGGATGCCGACGCGCGGACGATTAAGCGTGCGTTTTTAAAGAAGGCCCGTACCGTACATCCGGATGTTTCGGACGACCCTGAGGCCGAGGCCAAGTTCAAGGAGCTCAACGAGGCATATTCCGTTCTTTCCGATGAGCAGAAGCGTGCTAACTACGACCGTTACGGCACTGCCGACGGCCCTGGTGGTTCGGGCTACGTCGACATTAACGATATCTTTGGCGGCATGGGCATGGACGACCTCTTCTCGTCGTTCTTTGGCGGCGGTGCCGGCGGTGGCGCCCGAAATCGCCGTGAGCGTCGTCGCGGCCGCGACATGGCCATCTCCCTTTCGGTGACGCTCGAGGAGGCGGCACTCGGGTGCAAAAAGACGATCAGCTATGACCGCCTTGCTCCCTGTGAGGATTGCAATGGCACCGGTAGGGCCGAGGGCGCGCAGGAAAAGCAGTGCAGCCGCTGCCACGGCACGGGCTATGTCACGACGGTCCAGCGTTCGTTCCTGGGCCAGGTTCAGTCCTCTTCGCCTTGTCCCGACTGCCACGGCGAGGGCACGGTCATCGATCATCCCTGCGAGACCTGCGACGGTCAGGGCCGCACGCCTTCGCATGAAAAGATCGACATCGATATCCCCGCCGGCGTTTCGACCGGTCGCCAGCTGCGCGTGAGCGGCTTTGGCGAGGCTGGCCTTCGCGGCGAGCCCTCGGGCGACCTGATCGTCAACGTGCGCGTCGCCGACCACGAGCGTTTTAAGCGCAACGGTGACGACCTGTACCTCGTGAGCGATATTTCGATTGCGCAGGCAGCGCTCGGCTGCGAGATCGAGGCCGAGGGCATTATGCCCGATGAGGTCGTCAAGGTGACGGTCCCTGCTGGTACACAGTACGGCGACACCGTGAGCGTCAATAATTACGGCATGCCGCGCATTGGCGGTGGCGGTTCGCGTGGTCGCCTGATCGTGCAACTGCGCGTGGTCGTTCCCACCAATCTTTCCAATAAGCAACGCGAGCTGCTCCGTGCTTTTGCCGATGAGATGGGCGATGACGTCGCTTCCGGTAAGAAGTCGGTGACCGACCGTATCAAGAGTGCCCTCGACGATATCCTCGATTAAGGAGCCCGCGTGCTCGCACCCCATATTTCCGTCGTCAACCTCGGCTGCCGTGTCAACCGGGTTGAGTCTGACCGTATCACTGCCGATCTTATGCGCCTGGGCTTTGCTATTGTGGAGCCCCAGGATGCCGATTTGATCGTCATTAACACCTGTGCCGTTACGGGCGAGGCCGAGGCTAAGACCCGTAAGGCCGTCCGTCATGCGCTGGCCCATCCAAACGAGCCCTATGTGCTCGTGACCGGATGCGTGGTCAATTTGCATCCCGAGGAGCTGCTGGAGCTTTCGGATCGCGTGATCGCCGAGCCGTCCAAGATCGATGTCGCCGATCGTGTCTGCGAGGTGCTGGGCGTTGAGTCCGATAGCGTTCCCGCCTGCAGCGATGGTGAGGTGGTCGATGCGCTCGGTCGCTCTCGCCTGGGCGTGAAGATTCAGGACGGCTGCAACCATCGCTGCACCTATTGCATTGTGTGGAAGGCGCGCGGCCCCGAGCGCTCCGTGCCCGTCGAGTCCGTGCTCGAACAAGTTCGCGAGGCCCAGGAGGCCGGCGTGCCCGAGGTGGTGCTGACCGGTGTGAACCTGGGTGCCTACGATGGCAAGAGCGCGACCGACGAGCACGTCGAAATCGATGAGCTGCTCGAGGCCATCATGGAGCGCACGTCTATTCCGCATGTGCGCATTTCCTCGGTCGAGCCCATGGATATCTCCGAGCGCCTGCTTAAGGTTATGGCGCGCTATCCGCAGCGTATCGCCCCGTTTTTGCACCTGCCCGTGCAGTCCGGCTGCACGGCGACCCTGCATCGCATGGGCCGTCCCTATAGTGCGGAGGCCTTTGAGGACACGGTGCGTATGATTCGCGCCAACTTGCCCCAGGCGTCCCTTTCGTGCGATGTCATCGTCGGTTTTCCTGGTGAGACGGACGAGGAGTTCGAGGAGTCGCTGGCTCTGTGTCGCCGTGTTGGTTTCTCGCGTATGCACGTGTTCCGCTACAGCAAGCGTCCCGGCACCCTTGCCGCCGATATGCCCGACCAGGTGCCGCCCGAGGTTATGGCCGAGCGCAGCCGTCGTATGCGAGCCGTCGCACAGGAGCTCGCTATTGCCGACGCTCGTCGTCGCGTGGGCACGGTCGAGCGTGCCGTGCTCGAGTATGGTGACAACCTGACGCTCGGCTCGTTCCATCATGCCCGTCTTGACGATACCTGTGGACTTACAGCCCCGTGCCTGCTCGATGTTGCTATCATCGGAGTCGATGATTCCGGCTTGGTCCATGCACGCAGGGAGGTTCATGGAAGCCTCGAAGATTAGACTTACCGTTCCCGAGGGAATTGATCCCTCATGCGTTTTCGGCGCCGGCGACGGTGTCCTTCGTGCGCTCGAGAGCTTGGTTCGCGCCCATGTGGTCGCCCGTGGCGATAGCATCGCCGTGTGCGGTGACCCGGACGAGGTCGAACTCGTGGCGCGTTTTTTCGAACACGCTTTTCGCGAGGCGGCCGCCGGGCGCACGCTGTCTGCCGACGATGTCTCTCGCTGCCTGGTCGTCTTGCGCGACGGTGAGCACGAGGCTACGTCGCTTTGCGATGACGTGCTGCTTTCGTATCGCGGCCGTGTCATTCGCCCCAAAACGCTCGGCCAAAAGCGTTACGTGGATGCCATCCGCTCACATACCATCACGTTTGGCCTGGGTCCTGCCGGCACCGGTAAGACCTATCTGGCCATGGCGCTCGCCGTTGCCGCGCTCAAGCGCCACGAGGTGGGCCGTCTGATCTTGACGCGTCCGGTTGTCGAGGCGGGGGAGAACCTGGGCTTTTTGCCCGGTACCCTTGAGGAAAAGATCGATCCCTACATGCGTCCGCTCTACGACGCCCTTTTTGACATGATGGATCGCGAGCGCACCGATGAGCTTATGGAGCGCGGCGTGATCGAGATCGCCCCGCTTGCCTACATGCGCGGTCGTACGCTGAGCGATGCCTTTGTGGTGCTCGACGAGGCGCAAAATACCACGCCCGAGCAGATGAAGATGTTCCTGACGCGCCTGGGCTTCAACTCCAAGTTTGTGATTACCGGCGACCTGAGTCAGCGCGACCTGGTGGGTCGTCGTGGTGGCTTGGCGGATGCTGAGAAGATTTTGGGCCGTGTCGACGATGTGGCGTTTGCACACCTGGAGCGCGCCGACGTGGTGCGCCATGCCCTGGTGGGTCGTATCGTCGAGGCATATGATGCTTATGATGACGTGCGCGAGCAGCGCCCGCGCGACCGAAAGGAGTCCCGTTGAGTGTATTGATCAGCAACGATGCCGAGCTCGATACGCTGCTCGACGCGCAGGAGGTGGAGCACATCTGCGAGGTCGTGCTTGCCGCCGAGGGCGTTGAGCGTGAAGTCGAGATTTCCCTTTCGTATGTCGACGAGGACGAGATGCACGAGCTCAACCACGAGTGGCGCGGTATCGACCGCACCACCGATGTGCTCTCGTTTGAATGCGACTCGGCCTTTGACGAGGATATTCCCGCCGACGAGACGCTCGAGCTCGGCGATATCATCTTGGCCTCGCAGGTTATTGCCCGTCAGGCCCCCGGTTTTGGCAATAGCCCCGCTGACGAGTGTCGTCTGATGCTCGTACACGGCATGCTGCACCTGCTGGGCTATGACCATATCGAGGACGACGAGGCCGAGGTCATGGAGGCCCGCGAGGACGCCATCCTCCGCGATCTGGCGCTCGAGCGCGGCGAGGACCCCAAACTCGTTCACGTCGGCCCCATCACCAATCATGCCCACGACTAGGAGCCGTTTATGATTCCCGGATCGAACAAGGACCATCCGTCCTTCTTAAAGTCGTTTTCCTACGCCATGGAGGGCTTCGTCACCGCCGTCAAGACCGAGCGCAACATTAAGGTCATGCTCGTAGCGGGCGTGTGCACCGTCATTGCCGGCTGCATCGTGGGGCTCGACATTGCCGAGTGGGCCACGATTATCATCTGCTGCGGCCTGGTGATTCACGGCGAGCTGTGCAATACCGCCATGGAGGCCATTGTCGATCTGGCGACCCAGGAGCTCCATCCGCTGGCAAAACGCGCCAAGGACATCGCCGCCGCCTCGGTATACGTACTTTCAATCACCGCCGCGATTGTGGGCTTGCTGGTATTTGCCCACGCGCTCGGCTTTATTTAGAAAGGGATTCCCATGTCCGACAATATGCAGCCTATCGATGAAATTTTGGACGACGAGTCCCCGGATGCTAAGGCGACCGAGGCCTATGAGGAAGTCGAGGAGTTCGACCCGTTTGAGGGCATGAGCGACGAGGAGCTCGACGCCCTGTGCGATGAGGACGACAACCTCGCGGGCTTTGGCGACGTTGAGCCTGGTTTTCGCAGCGGCTTCGTGGCCCTGGTCGGACGCCCCAACGCCGGCAAGTCCACGCTGCTTAATGCCTGCTATGGCAAGAAGGTCGCCATCACCTCACCGGTGGCCCAGACGACCCGCCGCCGCATGCGCGCCGTCGTCAACCGTCCCGGCTACCAGCTGGTCTTTGTCGATACCCCGGGTATTCATAAGCCCAAGGACGGCCTGGGGTCCGAGCTCAACAAGAGCGCGTTGTTCGAGCTGAACGATGTCGATGTCGTCGCGTTTTTGATTGATGCCACCAAGCCGATCGGCAGGGGAGACGCCTGGGTTGCCGAGCGCGTCAAGAGCGCCCGTTCCAAGAAGGTCCTGGTGCTCACCAAGGCCGATGAGGCCGACCCCGCACAGGTCATGGAGCAGCTTAAGGCCGCCCACGAGCTCATGGAATATGACGACGAGATCGTGACGTCGTCGGTCAAGAACTTCAACGTTGACGCCTTTATCGAGACCGTTGCGCACTTTTTGCCCGAGGGTCCGCGTTGGTTCCCCGAGGACATGGGTACCGACGCTTCCGACGAGACGCTCGTTTCCGAGTTTGTGCGCGAGAAGGTCTTGCGCCGCACCCGCGACGAGATCCCGCACTCCGTGGGCGTGATCTGCGATGCGCTCGAGCAGACCAAGAAGGTGCTGCGCGTGCACGCTACCATTTACGTCGAGCGCGAGGGCCAAAAGGGCATCATCATCGGCAAGGGCGGCGAGATGATCAAGCATATCGGTATCGACGCCCGTCGCGATCTTGAGCGCATCTTTGGCACGCAGGTCTTTTTGGAGCTGGACGTGAAGGTCAAGGCCGGCTGGCGTGACGACGAGGCCCAGATTCGCCGCTTTGGCTACAACGCCGAGGACTAAGGGCGCGCGGCACGCATGGCAGGCTCCCGGACATATCGCACCAAGGTGCTCGTCCTCGACAAGACGAAGCTCAAAGAGACCGACCTGATCCTGACGATGCTTGACGAGCGGGGTCGGCAGGTTCGTGCCGTGGCAAAGGGTGCGCGTAAGCCCGGCGGGCGGTTGGCGGCGCGCTGCGAGCTGTTCTGTACCGTCGATATGCTGCTTGCGCATGGACGGTCGCTCGATGTGGTTTCCCAGGCCGAGCTTATGGAGGCTCCGCTCGGCGTTGCGCCCGATTACGAGACGACATGCGCGGCAAGCGCGATCGCCGAGGTCGCGCGCGTGTGCTCGTTCGAGGACGCCGAGGACCCGTTTACCTTTGCTATAACGCAGCGAGCGCTTGCCCTGGTGGGCAGCGGGCTCGACACAGCGCATATGGATCTGCTTGTGGCTGCATATGTCTTTAAGCTGCTGTCGCACGTTGGCTACCGACCCGATTTTTCGGCCTGCGTGCTGTGCGGAGACCCCATGCTGTCGTATTTTTCGCCCCAGGCCGGCGGGCTCATGTGCGGGTCGTGCGCTTCGAGCGTTCCGGGTGCCGAGTTGGTGTCGACCGGTGAGACCGCATGGCTGCGCGCCCTCATGTCCATGACCTTCGATGCGCTCATGGGCGAGCGAATCGACCCGCATACGGCGGCGTTCCTGCTCGGGCTTTCGCATGTGTGGGCGGCGACGCATACCGACCAGCGCCTCCGTGCGATGGAATTCATGTTGGGTCGGTGATGATGCGCAGGGGCGGGCTGCTTGTGGTAACATATCGGTCTGTTGGTACCTCGACCTTGGTTGCTCGCTCCACCGGCGGCTTCCCAGTCCGAGGCGAATCGAGTCGCCCGAGGGCGACGCAAAACGAAAGGTGAAACAATGACTGTTTCCAAAGAGCGCAAGGCGGAGCTGACTGCCCAGTTCGGTAACACCCCGGTCGACACCGGCAACCCCAAGGTTCAGGTCGCCATCCTGTCCGAGCGCATCAAGGAGCTGACCGAGCACATGAAGTCCCACCAGAAGGACTTCCACACCCGTCGTGGCCTGCTCATGCTCGTCGGTCGTCGTCGTCGTCTTCTCTCCTACATCAAGAAGAACGACATCGTCGAGTACCGTGAGCTCATCAAGGCTCTGGGCATCCGCGACAACATCCAGTAGGATTTGTACATGCTAAGAGCGTCCTGCGCAGCGGGGCGCTCTTTTTGTGTAAGGGCGTGAACAATCACGCTCTGAAGCGTGGCGGGGGCAGGGGGCCCGCGTCACATGAGAAGCCCGCAGGCAAGGGGCCTGTGGGGTAAAGGAGAACAATGACACTCGTATCCAAGACCTTTGAGCTGTACGGCAAGACCTACACCTTTGAGTCGGGCGAGCTTGCCAAGCAGGCCACCGGCGCCTGTCTGGTCAAGCAGGGCGACACCACGATGCTCGACACCGTGGTCGTCTCCAAGGAGCGCAAGAACTACGACTTCTTCCCGCTGACCGTCGACTTCAACGAGAAGATGTACGCAGCCGGCCGCATCCCGGGTGGCTACCTCAAGCGTGAGGGCCGTCCCAGCGAGAAGGCCACGCTCACCGCGCGCATGATCGACCGTCCGATTCGCCCGAGCTTCCCGGACGGCTTCCGCAACGAGGTGCACATCGTCGCCACCTCGCTCGTCGCCGACCAGGTCAACCCCTTCGACGTCATCAACGTTATGGGTGCTTCCCTGGCCATGACGCTTGGCGGCGTGCCCTTCGAGGGCCCGCTTGCCTGCGTGCGCATCGGCCGCAACGTGGAGACCGGCGAGTTTATCGTCAACCCCACCTACGAGGAGCGCGAGAACTCCGATCTGGACCTGGAGCTGGGCGGCTCTGCCGACTTCATCTCGATGGTCGAGGCCGGCGCCGAGGAGATCTCCGAGGACGACATGCTCGCCGCCATGAAGTTTGGCCAGGAGGCCCTTGCTGCCTTCTGCCAGGCTCAGGACGAGTTCGTTGCCGAGTGGGAGCAGGTCAACGGCCCCATCGTCAAGAAGGAGTACCCGCTCGACCAGCCCGTCGAGGAGGTCCAGGAGCGCATCTTCGCCCACTACGACGAGATGGCAGCCGCCCTTCGCGACGCCGACAAGCTCTCCCGTATCGGCAAGGTCGAGGCTCTGAAGGAGTCCATCCGTGCCGAGTTCACCGACGAGGAGCAGGCCGCCTGGGAGCGCGAGATCCCCGTGGCGCTCAAGAAACTCGAGAAGAAGGCCATGCGCACCATGGTCGTCGAGACCGGCGAGCGCGTCGACGGCCGTGCCGCCGACGAGATCCGTCCCATCATGGTGAAGGACAACTACCTGCCGCTCGTTCATGGTTCCGGCCTGTTCCAGCGTGGCCAGACCCAGGTGCTCTCCGTCCTGTCGCTCGGCATGCTCAACGAGGGCCAGCGTCTGGACACCATCGAGCCCACCGAGGGCAAGCGCTACATGCACCACTACAACTTCCCGCCGTTCTGCACCGGCGAGACCGGCCGCATGGGCAGCCCCAAGCGCCGCGAGATCGGTCACGGCAACCTGGCCGAGCGCGCTCTGCTTCCGGTGCTCCCCGACGAGAACGAGTTCCCCTACGCCATCCGCGTCGTCTCCGAGGTCATGGAGTCTAACGGCTCCTCTTCGATGGCTTCGACCTGCGGTTCTACGCTCGCCCTTATGGACGGCGGCGTGCCCATTAAGCGCCCGGTCTCCGGTATCGCCATGGGCCTGATCCAGGAGGAGGGCAAGACCGTGGTCCTGTCCGACATCCAGGGTCTCGAGGACTTCCTGGGCGACATGGACTTTAAGGTCACCGGCACCACCGAGGGCATCACCGCCCTGCAGATGGACAACAAGGCCACCGGCCTCACCTTCGACATTCTGGCCCGCGCCCTGCAGCAGGCCAAGGAGGGTCGCGCCTTCATCCTGCAGAAGATGCTCGATGTGATCCCCGAGCCGCGCCACACCACGCGCAGCACCGCTCCGCGCATCGTGTCCATCCAGGTCCCGACCGACAAGATCCGCGACGTCATCGGTTCCGGCGGTAAGGTCATCCGCGGTATCCAGGACGAGACCGGCGCCTCGGTCGACATCCAGGAGGACGGCACCGTCTTTGTCGGCGGCACCGGCGAGTCTGTCGACCAGGCTGTCGAGCGCATCAAGCTCATCATCAAGGTTCCCGAGCCGGGCGAGGAGTACACCGGTCGCGTGGTCTCCATCCAGCCCTTCGGCGCCTTCGTCAACCTGCTGCCCGGTAAGGACGGCCTGCTGCACATCTCCCGCGTCGCCAAGGGCCGCGTGGAGAAGGTCGAGGACGTCCTCAATGTGGGCGACGAGGTCAAGGTCGTCGTCATCGAGGTTGACGATCGTGGCAAGATCTCGCTCGATCGTCTTGACAAGCCCGAGGCCCCGGCTCGCGCCGAGGGTGCCTCCGAGGGCGACGGCGAGCACTTCCAGCGTCGTGAGCGTCCGCGTCGCGAGCGCTCCGAGCGCAGCGACCGCCCGCGCCGTCCCGGAGACAACGGAGGCCGCAAGCCCCGCCGTCATCACGACGCCGAGTAACAGCTACACATAAGCAGCTCAACAAGGGCGACTCCGGACAGGGGTCGCCCTTTTGCTCGCGCCCGGGAGGGCCGCATATGAAGTTTCCTGCTCTACAGTCCTGCGTAAGACGGAAAGCACATTAAGTGCTTTCCTTTGCGTGCGGAACTCGCGATAAACTTCATATGCGTCCCTCCCGGGCGCAAGCAAAAGGGCTGGTCAATGCCGCTCGCTATTTAGTTAGACGGTCTATTCAGTAGTCAGATTACAGATCTGTAGATAGCCGCAGCAGCATCTTCCCAGATAAAACTGACCAAAATAAACCTGTTCCTTTTTTAGCAGGTTTCCCGTGGGGCGGGCACTGATGAAGTTTATCGCGAGTTCCGCACGAACAGGAGGCCACTTAATGTGGCCTCCGTCGTGAGCAGGACTGTAGAGCAGGAAACTTCATCAGTGCCCGCCCCACGGGAAACCGTCGGGATAGACCAGTTCAGATGGGGCTTTGATGCATGGGTGGTCTGTTGTTGTGCAAATGGGTATCATACTGTGGTTATTGCATCGACTCTACGATGCATTGTTGTATGTGCCCGGCGGTCGGTTTGCCAGAAGCGCCCCGTCGGTTGTTCCAGACCCGTTTCGAAGAAAGGAAACAACACTCACCTATGGCAGCTAAAAAATCATCTCCCTTGAAGATCATCCCGCTCGGCGGCCTTGACGGCATCGGTAAGAACATGACGGTCTTCGAGTGCGGCGACGACATGGTGCTCGTCGACGCCGGTCTCATGTTCCCGGATGACTCCCAGCCTGGTATCGACCTGGTGCTTCCCGACTACACCTATGTTCTTGAAAACGAGGAGAAGCTCCGCGGTATCGTCGTCACCCACGGCCACGAGGACCACACCGGTTCGCTTCCGTACCTGCTGCAGGACCTCAACAACAAGGTGCCCATCTTCTCGAGCAAGCTGACGCTTGGCTTTATCGAGGGCAAGCTTTCTGAGTTCCGCATCCGCGCACCCAAGTTCCGCGAGGTCAAGGGCGGCAGCCATGTCAACCTCGGTGGCATCTCGCTCGACTTCTTCTCGATGACGCACTCCATCCCCGGCGCTCTGGGCGTGTTCATCCGCACCAACCAGGGCACCGTTATGCACACCGGCGACTTTAAGCTCGACCAGACGCCCATCGATGGTGTCACGCCCGACTATGCCGCTATCAGCCGCTTTGCCAAGCAGGGCATCGACCTGCTGCTTTCCGACTCCACCAACGCCACGGTTCCTGGCTTTACCAAGTCCGAGGCCGAGGTTGGTCCCAATCTGCTGCACGCCATCAAGAACGCCCCGGGTCGCGTGTTCGTCGCGTCGTTCTCGAGCCACATTCATCGCCTGCAGCAGATCTGCGATGCCGCCCGTAAGTGCGGCCGTAAGGTCGTTGTGACCGGTCGCTCCATGCTCACCAACACCCGCGTCGCGCGCGAGCTGGGCTACCTCAACATCGACGATGCCGATATCATCGATGCCTTCGATATCGATAACCTGCCCGACGACAAGATCGTCGTCATGTGCACCGGTTCGCAGGGCGAGCCGCTGTCGGCCCTGTCCCGCATGGCCAATGGCGAGCACAAGACGCTCTCCATCCACGAGGGCGATACCGTCATCCTCTCAGCAACTCCCGTTCCCGGCAACGAGAAGGCCGTCCAGCAGGTCGTCAACAGCCTGGCCAAGCTCGGCTGCGACGTGTGGGATAAGAACCGCGCTCTCGTCCACGTCTCCGGTCACGGTAGCCAGGAGGAGCTCAAGCTCCTGATGGCCATGGCCAAACCCACGTACTTTATGCCGGTTCACGGTGAGGCCGTGCATCTGCGCGCTCATGCCCAGCTCGCCCGCAAGATGGGCATCAAGGACGATCATATCTTTATCCTCGATAACGGCGACACGCTCGAGATGCGCGGTGGTATCGTCAAGCGCGGTACACCCGTCGAGTCCGGCGTCGTCTACGTCGACGGCCTGCGTATCGGCGATACCGACCCCATTGTCTTGCGCGATCGCCAAAAGCTCGCCAACGACGGTATGGTCACGGCCGTTGCCATCGTCTCGCTCAAGCACAAGAAGATCGAGGCCATCGAGTTCTCGGGCCGCGGTGTCTCGTTTGCCATCGACGACCAGTTCTCCGAGGATGCCTCCGCATCCATTATGAAGACGATCGAGAAGGGCAAGTTTAGCTTTACGAGCAGCGGGTCCGATGCCATTCGCAAGGCCGTGCGCGATTCGCTCTCCAACTTTATTTGGAGCCGTACGCGCACCCGTCCGATGATCATCCCGGTCGTCATGGAGGTTTAGTTTGGCGCGCGGATCTGCACAAAACGCCAAAGGCAATAAGGCCAATAACCAACCGGCATCTGCTAAGGGTGCCGGTTCCCATCTGCGTGCCAATAAGGGCCACGAGGCCGACTTTGACGATTTTGAGCCCTTGGTCGAGCCCTCGGCCAACCGCGATATCGCCGGCGTGGTCATCGCCGTTTTGGCGATTGCGTCCTTCATTGCCGTGATTTCGCCGGCGACCGCACCCGTTACGGCTGCGGTTGCTGGTTTCTACCACCTGGGCTTTGGTCTGGGCGCCTACGTGCTGCCGATCGTCATTTTGCTGTTTGCCGCCACACTCTTTTTAAGCGAGGACTCGCCGCTCAACGTGCGCTCTGTTGCGGGCGGCGCCGTGGTCTTTATCGCCGTCGTTTCCATTCTTTCGCTGATGGTGCCGGGTACGAGTGTCTCGTGTGACCTTATGTTCACGCCGCAAAATTTGTCCGCCTCGGGTGGTTACATCGGTGCGTTTATTGCGAGTGCGCTGCAGAATGCCCTGGGTAAGCCTATCGCGATGGTAGTCCTGTTGGGCCTTGTCGTCGTGGGCTTGGTCATCATCGGCTTTTCGGTGGGTGGCGTGCTGCGCTCTGCTCGCGACCGCGCGGCCGATTTTGCCGAGCGCCGTCGTGCCGATGTTAACGCGAGCCCGTGGGGTGACGACGAAGCCCTGTCGGTGCCCGGCGTTGCCCGTCCGCACCTGAGCATTCTTCGTCAAAAGGGCTCCGATGCTGCCGTGACCACGGTCATGGGCAACGATGTGGACCCGGTTTTGGACGATGACGACGAGGACGAGGATCCGTTTGTCGACGTATCCGATGCCGTGGAGGCCGAGCGCGCTAAGACGACGCTGCTGCCGCGCCGTCATGTCAAGAAGGGCAAGGCCACGCCCAAGTTGAATACAAGCGAGCCCGACCCGTCTTGGTCCGATAGCGAGATTGAGCTTACCGAGGGCGATGACGAGGACGACGAGGCTCCGATTGAGACCGCAAAGACAACTTTGCTGCCGCGTCGCCATGCTAAGCGCGAACAGGTAACCGGCCAGCTTTCGATGGAAGACGACCCCGATAAGATCGACGAGTCCGAGCCGCCGTTTGCCGTGAGTCCTGTCTCGGCAACACCTCAGATTCCCGACTTCTTGAAGCATCCCAAGGTTGCCGATACGGCTGTCGCGGGCGCTGCCGAGGCGCCTACTCCTAGCGATGGGGGAGCGGTCAATGCCCCCGCGGATAACGAGGGCGAAGAAGAGGACGGCCTCAAGCTTCCGCCGCTCGAGATCCTGCACGCCAACCCGCAGTCGGCGTCCTCCGCGTCATCTGACAAGGAGCTGGAACAGACTGCCGAGTCACTGCAATCCACCTTGCTTGAGTTTGGCCGCAGTGCCCGCGTGGTCGGCTGGATCGCCGGCCCCACGGTGACGACCTTTAAGCTGCAACCTGGCGAGGGCGAGCGCGTGAGCAAGATTTCGAGCCTCGAGGACGATATCGCGCTTTCGCTCGCTGCTCAGTCGGTGCGCATCTTTGCCCCGATCCCCGGTACCTCGCTTGTGGGTATCGAGATTCCCAATCGCAAGCGCCAGAACGTCAACCTGGGCGACGTGCTTCCCTATGTGAAGGGCGGTCCGCTCGAGCTGGCCATCGGTCGAGATGCCGAGGGCACGCCGGTCGTCGCTGACCTCGCCAAGATGCCCCACCTGCTGATCGCCGGCACGACCGGTTCTGGTAAGTCGGTGATGATCAATTCCATCATCACGACCCTGCTCATGCGAGCCCTTCCCGAGGACGTTCGCCTGATCATGGTCGACCCCAAGCGCGTCGAGCTTGCGGGCTATAACGGTTTGCCGCATCTCTATGTGCCCGTGGTGACCGAGCCCAAGCAGGCCGCGAGCGCTCTGCAATGGGCCGTGTCCGAGATGGAGCGTCGCCTGAAGGTCTTCGAGCGTCTCAACGTTCGCAAGATCTCGACCTATAACGAAAAGCAGGCCGCCGGCGAGTTTGAGCATTACGACAACCCGCCCCAAAAGATGCCCTATCTGGTCATTATCATCGACGAGCTTTCGGACCTGATGATGGTCGCCGGCAAGGATGTCGAGGCCTCGATCGTTCGTATCGCCCAGCTGGGCCGTGCCGCCGGTATACACCTTATCGTGGCTACGCAGCGCCCCAGCTCCAACGTGGTGACGGGCCTCATCAAGGCCAACATCACCAACCGCATCGCCTTTAACGTCGCCACGGGCATCGACTCGCGCGTCATTATTGACCAGATGGGTGCCGAAAAGCTCACCGGTTTGGGCGACATGCTGTTCTCCAAGGTCGACTGGGGCAAGCCTCGCCGTATCCAGGGCTGCTTTGTCTCGGATGACGAAATCAACGAGATTGTCGAGTTCGTCAAGTCGCAGAGCGAGCCCGACTACCACGAGGAGATTCTGTCTGCCGTGGCGCCCGCTTCCATGTCCATGGCGGGTGGCGGCGGTATTGTCCGCACCGGAGTAGCCGAGCCGCAAGACGATGATCCGCTCATTTGGGAAGCCGCCCATATTGTGGTGGAATCGCAGCTTGGCTCCACATCTGGCCTGCAACGTCGTCTGAAGGTTGGCTATGCGCGTGCCGGGCGTATTATGGACATGCTGGAAGAAAAGGGTGTCGTCGGCCCGCCCGACGGTTCCAAGCCGCGTGAGGTCCTGTTGGACGAGGAGGGGCTTGCCGCGCTGGAATCTGTCGACGCCGAGATGGCACGTGAAGATCGTGAGTTTGGAGGATTCTGATGGCTGCACGCTTTGGTGACATGCTGCTCGAGCAGCGTCGCCGGATGGGCCTTTCCATTCAGCAGGTCGCCAACACCATCAAAATCAGGCCGCAGATCATCGAGTTTTTCGAGACCGGTAACTTTGCTTCGATGCCGCCGCGCGGCTATGCGCAGGGCATGATTTCGAGCTATGCTCGCTTTTTGGGCCTCAATCCGCGCGAGGTCGTCAATGCCTACTTTGACGACCTGATGGCATACGAACGCGAGACGTCGCAGCAGGGCGGTCGTTTTCAGGACGCCGCCGGCTACGTCAATTCGCGTTCCTCGGTCGATAACGGGCGCTTCCTGATGGTTCAGGGCGGTCGTTCAACCCGCTATGGACAGCGTCCTCAGCAGGCCGGTTATATTACTGAGACGGGTTCGGGCGAGGAGATTCGCTCACAGCGTGACCGGTTCCGCAGTACGCCGATGCCCGAGGACCGTGCACTTCCCGCTGCCCGCGGCGTGGCGCGTGACCCTCGTGCCGGCTACGGCGACGGCGGCTATTCCGATCGCGGTTACCGTGGTGCCTCTATGGGACGCTCTCGCGGTGGCTATTCGGATGCCGATACCACGCAGGTGACGCCGCGTCTTCGCTCTCAATCACAGCCGTATGGCCAGCGCTCTTCGGCTCCGCGTTCGGTCCAGCGTGGCTATCAAGGCCGCGGTGAACTTGCGCCCCGCTCGGGTCAGCGCAGCCTTCAGGGCCAGGGCGGCTATCGCGGCCGTTCCGATAGCAATCGCGGTCGTATGCCTCAGGGAAGCGGCCGCAGCAGTTCCGGTCGTGGACGCGGCGGATCACGTACTCCTCAAAACAACGGGCTCGATCCGCGTATCGTCTACGCCGGCATCGGTGCCGTTGTGCTGCTGTTGATTGTGCTCATCGTGGTGCTTCTACGTGGCTGCGCATCTTCGGCGCCCGAGAACACGCCCGAGACGCCCACTGCTACCAAGATGACGACCAAGAAGTCTTCTAAGAAGACCGAAACGGTCGACGAGGACGATGACACCGATGAGGCGACGGATGAGTCGACTGATTCGGACGCTACCAAGACGACGGCCAAGAAGGAAGAGAACGAGGTCACGAAGGTCAAAGTCTCCGTTGCCAAGGGAAAGACCGCGTGGATTGAGGTCAAGGTTGACGGCAAGTCGGTCTATGGCGCCCAGGCGACTGGCCCCTTTGAGCAGGAGTACACGCCCGAGTCTTCGATCGAGATCACCACGTCCAAGCCTTCCGATGTCACCGTTACCAAGAACGGTGAAAAGGTTCGTTACGATACCAAGACCTCGGGCGTGGCGCGTGTGACGATCACCGTTCCCAAGAAGGAGACGTCTGATTCCGAGAATGGTGAAAGTTCTGATGGTACCGACACCACCGATGGTACCGATGCCACCGACGGTACCGATGCCCAGTCCACGGATGGCGCCGATACCGCAACTGACGGTCAGACACCCAGCGATTCTACCGACAATTCGTACGATAGCTACTAGGCCGCTCGTACGCGAAAGGAAACATCATGGCTAAAGATTCCAGCTTCGACGTCGTGTCCGAGGTCAACATGCAAGAGGTCGACAACGCCTTCCAGCAGACCACGCGCGAGATTTCCCAGCGCTATGACCTTAAGGATTCCGGCGCCACGATCGAGCTTTCGAAGGGCGACAAGCTCTTTACGATCAACGCCCCGGCCGACTTTGTCTCCAAACAGATTGTTGACGTGCTGAGCTCCAAGCTCATCAAGCGCGGCATCGACCTCAAGGCTGTCTCGTGGGATGCTCCGCAGGCGGCATCGGGTGGCACCGTGCGCGTGCTCGGCCATATCGTCGAGGGTATCGACCAGGCGACCGCCAAGAAGATCAACAAGGACATTAAGGATCAAAAGCTCAAGGTCAAGGTGACCATCGAGGCCGACAAACTGCGTGTTTCCTCTGCTTCGAAGGACGCGTTGCAGACCGTGATTCAGTTCCTGCGCGACCAGGACTACGGCCAGCCGCTGCAGTTCACCAACTACCGCTAATATCAATCGAAAGGACCGCTCTCCAACATGGATACACCGTTGGGCTCCGTGCTCTACATCACCCTCGGGTGCGCTAAGAACGAGGTTGACACCGACCGCATGCGTTCTCTTTTGACCGCCGCGGGCTACGAGGAGGCATTCGACCCGCAGGATGCCGATATCGCCATCGTCAATACTTGCTCGTTCCTCGCCTCCGCAACGTCCGAGAGCATCGAGACCACGCTCGAGCTCGCCAACGAGGTTCAGGACGGCGTTCGTTCTTGTCCCATCGTCATGTGCGGCTGCGTGCCGTCGCGCTATGGCGATGACCTGCCTGACGAGCTGCCCGAGGTCGCTGCCTTTGTGAAGGCCGACGAGGAAGATGGCATCGTGGCGGTCATCGATGGCGTGCTGGGTGTCGAGCGTGAGATTGCAGCCTATATCCCGCAGGTCAAACGTACCGTCGAGGGTGCTGTCGCTTACGTCAAGATTTCCGATGGCTGCAACCGCTTCTGCAGCTTCTGCATGATTCCCTACATCCGCGGCCGCTATCATTCGCGCAATGCCGAGAGCATCATCTCCGAGGTGCGCGACCTGGTTTCCGGCGGTGTGCGCGAGATCGTGCTGATCGGCCAGGACACGGGCATCTGGGGTACCGACTTTGCCGACGAGGACGTCGCCGATGGCTCGCCGCGCAATCTGGCGCAGCTGCTGCGTGCCGTCGCCGAGGCCGTGCGCCCGCACAACGTCTGGGTCCGCGTGCTCTATCTGCAGCCCGAGGGCATGACTGACGAACTCATCGAGACGATTCGCGATACGCCCGAGGTGCTGCCCTATATCGATATCCCCGTGCAGCACTGCGACGCGCGCATCCTCAAGGCTATGCGCCGTTCTGGTTCGCGCCAGGAGCTCGAGGACCTGTTCCGCGATCTGCGTGAGCGTATCCCCGGCATCGTGATCCGTTCCACGGCCATGGTCGGCTTCCCGACCGAGACCGACGACGAGTTCCGCGACCTTATCGACTTTATGGACACCGTCGGCTTTGACTACACGAGCGTCTTTGCCTACTCGCAGGAGGAGGGCAGCCTGGCCGCTAAGATGGAGGGCCAGGTCGACGAAGAGGTCAAGCTCGAGCGCGCCCAGGAGGCCATGGACCTGGCCGAGTCGCTCGGTTTTGCCGCCACCGCCGCACATGTGGGCGAGCGCGCCCAGGTGATCGTCGACGGTATCGAAGAGACCGAGGATGGCGCCGAGCTGATCGGCCATGCCTGGTTCCAGGCGCCCGATTCCGATGGCGCGGTGCATCTGGACGCCAGCGAGGCGTCCGTGGGCGATATTCTGACCGTCGAGTTTACCGGTAGCTTCTGCTATGAGCTTATCGGTCATGTTGTGGAGTAGGAGAGCGTCGTGGCTAACGAGAGCAATAAGGAACTGACGAGTGTCTGGACGCCCGCCAACATCGTGACGTGCGTTCGCATCGTCTTTATCCCGGTGTTCATGATCGTGTCGGCGCTTTCTCACACGAGTGTTGCCGGTACGGATTGGAGCACCTTCGACGGCCCGCTCGCCGCCGCTGCCTTCATTCTGTATGTGATCCTGTCGTGCACCGATAAGGTCGACGGTTATCTGGCGCGTTCGCGCAACGAGATCACCGACTTCGGTAAATTCTTGGACCCCATCGCCGATAAGCTGCTCGTGTTCTCGGCCCTGCTGCTGTTCCTTGATTTTGGCGCGGTGACCGTGTGGTCCGTGTTCATCATTCTGTTCCGTGAGCTGCTGGTGAGCGCCCTTCGCATGGTCGCGAGTGCTGCCGGTGTAGTCGTTGCCGCCGATAAGCTCGGCAAGTACAAGACGGCGACCACGATGGTCTCTATCTGCGGCTATCTGTGCGTCTTTGCGATGGCCGGTCTTCAGCTGGGGCCGGTGTCGCTGCTGCTCGGTGTCTATTCGGTGTCGCGCTTCCTGTACGTCATCGCCGTGATTTTGACCATTGTCTCGGGTGCCCAGTACTTCTGGAACTGCCGTAAGATCGTCTTTTCGGTCTAGGTCCTGGTGGATATGACGGAGTCTTATTTGCAGATCGCCGCAAACAACGAGGAGTTGGCGCGCGATATTGTCGAGCACGCGAGTGCCCGTGGTGTGACGGTGTCGACGGCGGAGTCGCTGACGGCGGGCATGATCGCCTCGACGATTGCCGATATCCCGGGTGCCTCGGCGGTGCTTCGTGGAGGTGCGGTGACCTACTGCGATGAAATCAAACATCGCGTGCTTGGCGTCGAGCAGGAAACGCTCGATCGGTTTAGCGCAGTGTCGCACCAGACGGCGCGTGAGATGGCCGCGGGCTCGCTGGACCTTTATCAGAGCGATATAGCCGTAAGCGCAACGGGCTATGCTGGGCCCGGTGGCGGCACCGAGCAAGACCCCGCCGGTACGTTCTATATTGGCTGGGCGTATCGCGCGGCCGATGGGGGAGCGCCGGTTGTCGAGTCTGCGCGCTGTCATTACGAGGGCGATCGGTCGTGCGTTCGTGCCCATGCGGTCGCGGAGGCCTTGGAGCGCATTGTCCGCGTGCTCAATTCTATGGAATAGACGTGGTTTAAGGGGCCTTAGGGCCCCTTAATTGTGGAGATAGGGACCTTTGACGGTTTTGGTGTTTGTGCTGGTATAAGGCCTAAATTTATTTGAGCACCTCTATTTGTGGTTGGCGTGGTCAAGTGTTTGGTCGGTGATTGGTCGGCGTTTGGTCGGGTTTTGGAATGGTCGGGTGCATATGATGAATCTGAACGGTTGACCACGAACAGCCGTTCGTTTATTATCGTTTCAGGTTGTTAAGAGGAGGGCTATTCATGGCCAAGAATTCAGGTCCCGTACGTACCGTTCATGCACGCACGACGGGTAAAGAGCGCGACGAGATGATCGCCACCACCAAGGCCGAGATCGAGAAGAAGTTCGGCCAGGGCTCTATTATGAGGTATGGCGACGGCGGTCCCGAGCTCGAGGTCGAGGCTATTCCGACGGGCTCTCTGGCGCTCGATGCCGCCTTGGGTATCGGCGGCGTGCCGCGCGGCCGTATCGTCGAGATTTATGGCCCCGAGTCCTCCGGTAAGACGACGCTTTCGCTCGAGATCCTTGCAGAGGCGCAGGCCATGGGCGGTGTTGTTGCATTTATCGATGCCGAGCACGCGCTTGATCCCACCTATGCCGCGCGCATCGGTGTTGATATCGATGAGGTCCTCATTTCCCAGCCCGATACGGGCGAGCAGGCGCTCGAGATCGTCGATATGCTTGTGCGCTCCGGTGCCATCGACGCCATCGTCGTCGACTCTGTTGCCGCCTTGACTCCACGTGCCGAGATCGAGGGCGAGATTGGTGACACGACGGTGGGTCTGCAGGCTCGTTTGATGAGCCAGGCACTCCGCAAGCTCGCCGGCTCGCTTGCCAAGTCCAACACGACCTGCATCTTCATTAACCAGCTGCGCGAGAAGATCGGCGTCATGTTCGGCAACCCCGAGACCACCACGGGCGGCCGCGCACTCAAGTTTTTCTCTTCCGTGCGAATCGATATTCGCAAAATCGATACCATCAAGCTCAAGGACGAGGTTATCGGCAATCGCGTTCGTGCCAAGGTCGTTAAGAACAAGGTGGCGGCTCCGTTCCGTTCGGCCGAGTTTGACATCATGTATGGCACCGGCATCTCCAAAGAGGGCTCGATTCTGGATATGGCCGTCGAGTGCGGCATCTGCAAAAAGATGGGGTCCTGGTTTGCCTATGGCGAGGATAAGCTCGGCAACGGTCGCGAGGCCGCCAAGACGTTCCTGCGCGAGCACCCGGATTGCGCCGACGAGATCGAGCACAAAGTTCGCCTTGCCTGCGGCCTTGAGTATGACGATGACGCCCCCTCCGAGGTTGAGTTGACCGACCAGCCCGCCACCGAGGAGTTTGACGAGCTGTACGCCATCGATGGTTCCGCGATGCTCGACGATGACGACGAGTAGCGGATGCCGACATGTCGTATACGGTGTCCGAGGCTACGGTCGTCTTTCCCGATAAGAAGGCGGCCTCCTCGTTCTCGAGCGGTTATGCGTCTAAAAAGCCCTGCGCGCATATCGATTGCGATCTTGAGGGCGGTTTCGAACGTTCCATTTGGATTCCCGTGCGCGTGGCGCGCCTGTACGTTAAGAACCGCCCCGATCTTCCCTGTGATTGGGATGACTTTCGCGAGGCGGTGCAGCTTATCGAACGCAAATGTGCACTCACCATGGTGACCGAGATGCTTTCGCGCCGCGATCATGCCACGGGCGAGGTGCGCGATAAGTTGGCGCGCTATGGCTTTCGACAGCCCGCGATTGATTTTGCGGTTGCTCGAGCGACCGAGTATCGGTTTTTGGACGAGAACCGTTTTTGCTCGTACTTTATCGAAGAGCGCAAACGTCGCGGCTGGGGACAGCGCAAGATCGAGGTTGAGCTCAAGCGTCGTCATGTCGTGCTTGACGATATCCCCGGGTATCCCGAGGCATATTTTGCCGTGGATGACGACTTGGCCCGCGCTTCGGCCTTGCTCGCTAAACGTCGCGTCCCCGAGGTCCGTGCATTCGAAAAGCTCGTCAGGTTTTTGATGGGTAAGGGTTTTTCGTATCACATCGCCGCCGATGCCGTTAAGGCACGTCTCGATGCCTTAAGCGAGGAGTGCGCCGTGTAAGCATAGCACCCGTTACGCCCCTGCCGTTCACCGCTCGATTGGCGCCGTGCCGGGTGCGTTTATTTGACAGTTGTTGCGGTTCAACGTAGGATAAATACCGTCATTTGCTTTGTGATATGTGCTCATCTGTGATGAGTTTGTTTATATGTTTATCTGTATCCGACCCGCATAAGCTGCGCCCATATTACTCAAATGTCGCGAGCCGTTCGTAAGGACGGTTCGCTTTGTTGTGTAACGAATCCATAAAAAGGAGTGAGCATGCCTATCATTGCAGCGCTCGTTGGCCTCGTTTTGGGTGCCATCGCCGCCATTGCCTACATGCGCACCGCCAAGCAGGGTAGTCTTCACGAGGCCGACGAAAAGATCCAGTCGGCACACGCGCAGGCAGAGTCCCTGATCGGTGATGCAAAGCGTCAGGCCGAGACCCTCAAAAAAGAGGCTCTGCTCGAGGCCAAGGAAGAGATCATCAAGAACAAGCAGGCCGCTGAGGCCGAGGACAAGCAGCGTAAGAGCGAGATTCGCACGCTCGAAAATCGTGTGATGCAGCGCGAGGAATCGCTCGATCGCCGCAACGATGCGCTCGATAAACGCGAGCATCAGTTGTCCAGCCAGGCCGGTCAGGTCGAGAAGCGCTCTCGCGAGCTTGAGGAGCTCTGCGCCAAGCAGACTTCCGAGCTTGAGCGTATTGCCGACCTTACGCGCGAGGACGCTCACAAGGAGCTGCTCGACAAGGTCCGCGGCGAGGTTACCCACGAGGCGGCCACCATCATCCGTGAGTCCGAGCAGCAGGTCCGCGCCGAGTGCCACAAGACCGCTCAGGAGATTCTCTCCCTGGCGATTCAGCGTTGCGCCGCCGACCATACCGCCGAGGTCACCGTTACTTCCGTTCATATTCCCTCCGATGACCTCAAGGGTCGTATCATCGGTCGCGAGGGTCGCAACATCCGCACCTTTGAGCAGGTGTCCGGCGTCAACCTCGTGATTGACGACACTCCCGAGACCGTTGTACTCTCGAGCTTCGATCCGGTCCGTCGTGAGACCGCCCGCGTGGCGCTCGAGAACCTCATTGCCGACGGTCGTATTCACCCTGCCCGCATCGAGGAGATGTATCACAAGGCCGCCGATTTGGTTCAGCAGCGTGTGCGCGAGGCTGGCGAGCAGGCCGCCTTCGATACCGGTATCCACGACCTGCATCCCGAGATCGTCAAGACCCTGGGTGCTCTTCGCTACCGCACCTCGTTTGGTCAGAACGTTCTGCAGCACTCGCTTGAGGTTTCCGACCTGTGCGGCGTTATGGCCTCCGAGCTCGGTCTGGATGTTGTGACCGCCAAGCGCGCTGGTCTTCTGCACGACCTGGGTAAGGCCATCGACCACGACGTTGAGGGCCCGCATGCTGTCATTGGCGCCGAGCTTGCCCGCCGTTATGGCGAGAAGCCCGTTATCGTCCACGCGATCGAGGCCCATCATGCCGACGTCGATCCCAACACGGTGCTCGACGTCCTGGTTCAGGCCGCCGATGCCGTTTCCGCCTCTCGTCCCGGTGCCCGCCGCGAGTCGGCCGAGAACTACATCAAGCGTCTTGAGAAGCTCGAGGAGATTGCCAACTCTCACGACGGCGTCGAGCGTACCTATGCCATGCAGGCCGGTCGCGAGGTTCATGTCATGGTTCAGCCTGACAAGATCTCCGATGCCCAGTCCACGGTGCTTGCGCACGATATCGCCCATCAGATCGAGGAAGAGATGGAGTATCCCGGTCAGGTGCGCGTTGTCGTGATTCGCGAGAGCCGTGCCGTCGATATCGCTAAATAATATGAACGACGCGAACGAGCTCATCTCATTTATCGCGTCGATGTCGGGGGAGGGCAACCTTCGCGTCGAGGAAAACCTTGGCGAGGGGTATGTCCGCCTCCGCGTTTCGGAGGCCGAACGCCGTCAGGCCAAGCATGATATTCAGCATGTAGAGGACATTGTCATCGAGATGCTGCGTAATGCTCGCGATGCCGGAGCCGATAAGGTCTATCTTGCCACGACCAAGGAGGAGGGTGTTCGCACCCTCCTCTTCCTGGATAACGGCTCGGGTGTACCGCAGGATATGCAGGAGCGTATCTTCGATGCCCGCGTCACCTCCAAGCTCGAGAGCATGAAAATGGACCGTTGGGGTGTTCACGGTCGTGGTATGGCGCTGTTCTCTATCAAGCAGAACACGGATGAGGCACGCGTTGTTACATCTGGCGTCGATTTGGGCTCCGCGTTTAAGGTGTGCGTTGCCACCGATCGCTTGGGTGAGCGCGCCGATCAGTCGAGCTGGCCTCAGGCAGTTAAAGACGAAGACGGCCGCTATGTATGTGCTCGCGGCCCCCACAACATCATTCGCGCAGCCTGTGAGTTTGCCCTTGAGGAGCTGCGTTGCTGCGATGTGTATCTGGGCTCTCCGTCCGAGATTGCTGCGACCCTGTATGCTCAGGCCTCGAGTCGTCTCGATACGTCGCGCCTGCTCTTTATCGATGACGAGTACGAGCTTCCGGTTATCGATCGTTTGAGCCTTGCCTCTGATGCCGAGGACTTTATCCGGATCTGCTCCGGGCTGGGTCTCGAGATGTCCGAGCGCACTGCCCACCGTATTCTGTCGGGACAGATTAAGCCCGTTCGCGGCGTGACCGCGCGTCTGCTGCGCGAGCGCGATTCCACCTCGCATGCGCCGGCTCCCGTCGATCTTGCCAAGGACCGTCGAGGCCTTCGTATCGCCAAGGATGATATGGCGCAATTTTCGCGTGCGGTCGAGCGTGACTTTAACGACCTCGCTGCCCGGTATTACCTCAATCTGTGCGGCGACCCTAAGATTCGCGTTTCGCGTGATCGCATCACGGTGACGTTCGATCTTGCCAAAGAGGAATAAAATCTTTACCGAGTCCGCTCGGTACGATACAGTTATTGCAGTTAAAACGTACTTTTAAACGCAGGAGTTTCTTCATGGATTGCCTGAAGGTATCAAGCAAATCATCGCCCGCGTCCGTTGCCGGCGCCATTGCCGGCATGGTCAAAGATGGCGTCCCCGTCAACATTCAATGCGTCGGCGCTGGCGCCGTCAACCAGGCCATCAAGGCCGTCGCCATTGCGCGCGGCTTTCTGATTCCGACCGGCTTCGATGTCTCCTGCGCGCCGGTGTTCTCCGACATTCTCATTAACGGAGAGTCGCGCACGGCAATTCGTCTCTCTATCTACGTTCACCAGATTAATCGGGCTGCTATGGATAACGTCGTTATGGACGACGTTAAACCTGTTGCGTAAACGAGCTATCTGCACGCTTGTAGCACCTATGCGCCCCGTCGATACTATCGTTAGGATGTAAGCTCATGGACCAGCGTTCCGTACGCGATATTCTTGCCGGTAAAACCTACTTTATCCGCACTTTCGGCTGCCAGATGAACCAGCACGACTCCGAGCGCGTGAGTGGTTTGCTCGATTCGTATGGCTGTCTTATGGCGCTCGATCCGGAGCATGCCGATATTGTCGTGTTCATGACGTGCTGTGTGCGCGAGGCTGCCGATACGCGCCTGTACGGTCAGTGTAATTCCTGCAAGAGCCTTCCTCCTTCGCCTTCGGGAAAGCGTGTGGTCGCCGTGGGCGGCTGCATCGCCCAGCGCGATGGCGAGGGCTTGCTCACCAACGTCGATAACGTCAACGTCATTTTTGGCACCCATTCTATTGCGCACGTGGCCGAGCTTGTCGCCGAGGCGTTTTTGGATGGCAAGCGCCATATCCGCACGAATGAGCATGAGGATACCGACGCCATGAGTATGCCGTGGCATCGCGAGACGCAATATCACGCTTGGGTGCCCATCATGACGGGCTGCAACAACTTCTGTACGTACTGTATCGTGCCCTACGTCCGTGGTCGTGAGAAGAGCCGTCCCTTCGAGGAGATTGTCGATGAGGTGACCGGGCTTGTGCGCCAGGGCGTGCGCGAGATTACGCTGCTGGGCCAAAACGTTAACTCCTACGGTCGCGATCTCTTTGGTAAGCCGCGCTTTGCCGATCTGCTGCGCGCCGTGGGCGATACGGGTGTCGAGCGTATCTTCTTTACCTCTTCGCATCCCAAAGATCTGCTGCCCGAGACCATCGATGCTATGGCCGAGACGCCTGCCGTTATGCCACAGCTCCACCTGGCCGTTCAGTCGGGCTCCACGCGCATTCTTAAAGAGATGAATCGTCGTTATACGCGCGAGGATTATCTGGGCCTGGTCGATCGTATTCGCAACCGTATGCCCGATATTGCGCTTTCGACCGACATCATCGTGGGCTTCCCGGGCGAGACCGAGGAAGACTTTGAGCAGACGCTCTCGCTTGCCGAGACGGTGCGCTATGCCCAGGCCTACACGTTTATTTACTCCAAGCGTGCCGGTACCCCGGCAGCTGAAATTTATGACCCCACCCCGCATGAGGTTATCCTTGAGCGCTTTAACCGTCTGGTCAAGGTTATCGAGACGACGGCACACGAGTATAACCAGGGTGAGCTTCACACCGTGGTGCCTGCGCTCATTGAGGGCACGAGCAAGAAGAACGACGCTGTTCTTCTGGGCAAGAGCCCCAAGAACCAGACGGTGCATGCGCCGATTCCTGCTGGCTATAGCATCGATCAGCTCATCGGCAAGATCGTCGATGTTGATATTGATGTCGCCAAGACGTGGTATCTGTCTGGCTCCGTCGTGGGCGAGCCTCGCTAATGATTTCTCCTGGTGCAAGCCTTTCTGCCTTAGCGATCGTCGGTCCGACGGCGGTCGGTAAAAGCGACGTTGCCGACCGTTTGGCAGCTCGTCTTTCGTCCGAAGTGCTGTCGTGCGATGCGATGCAAATCTATCGCGGCATGGACATCGGTACCGCAAAGATGGCGCCCAATGAGTGTACGGCGCCACTGCGTCTCGTCGACATTGTAGAGCCGGGTGTGGCATATTCTGCTGCGCTTTATCAGGCTGACGCTCGCGCGCATGTTGAACGTCTCCTTGGTTCGGGTTGCCTGCCTGTTTTTTGCGGAGGTACGGGGCTGTATCTCAAGGCTGCCCTTGATGAGATGGACTTTCCCTCGGGTGAACTTGAGGACGATCGCCGTGCGGGCTATCAGGAGCTTGCCGAGCGTATTGGTGAGGAAGAACTGCATGCCCTGCTTGCCGAGCGTGATCCAGAATCGGCTGCTGTTATTCATCCCCATAACGTGCGTCGCGTGATTCGCGCGCTCGAAATGCACGATGATGGCGTCTCCTATGCGCAGCAAAAGTCGCAGTTTAGTGTTCCGCGCGAGCATTATCACGCTCTGTGGTTTGGTCTGACGCGTAATCGCGAGGTGCTCTACGAGCGCATTAACCAGCGTGTCGATCTGATGTTTGAGCAGGGCCTTGTCGATGAGGTCCGCGGTCTTATGGGCCAGGGGCTGGGAGATGCCCTGACGTCGATGCAGGCAATTGGCTATAAAGAGATCATCGATGCTTTCAATGGTGTGATGAGCATGGATGAGGCTCGCGAACTCATCAAGATGCGTTCGCGTCGTTATGCCAAGCGTCAGCTTTCGTGGTTTAAGCGCGATGACCGTATCGTGTGGTTTGATATGGATAAATTTACGATCGATGAGGTCGTTGAGGATATCCTGCATCGTATTGAGGCTGCCTAATGGCCCGTTTTCCTCTTGTTCCCACGGCACCCGAGCCCGAGCGTGCCATTTTGGTTGGTGTTGAATGGCGCGACAATGCATGGCCGCTCAATCGCTCGCTTGATGAGCTGGAGCGTCTTGCCCACACGGCTGGTGCCCAGTGCGTGGCACGCTTATCGCAGCGTTTGGTAAAGCCGTATCCTAAATCGTTTATCGGTTCCGGTAAGGTTGAAGAGCTGTGCGGCCTGGTGCATCGTATGGATGCCGATGTCGTTATTTTTGACGACGACCTGACGCCCTCGCAGCAATCCTATTTGGAGAAAGCCGTGGGCGAGCCGGTAAAGATTATCGATCGTACGGCACTGATCTTGGATATCTTTGGCCTGCATGCTCAGACGCGTGAGGGACGCCTACAGGTACAGTTGGCACAGCTTCAATATCTGTTGCCTCGTCTGCGTGGCATGTGGAGCCACCTCGCCAAGGAACAGACGCGCGGCGGCATCGGCTCACGCTTTGGTCAGGGCGAAAGTCAGCTCGAGGTCGACCGTCGCCTCATTCGTAATAAGATCGCTGCGCTTCGTCGTGAGCTCAAGCAGGTTGAACAGCGTCGCGATGTTCAATCCAAGAGCCGCATTGAATCACCGGCGTTTCGCGTCGCGTTAGCCGGTTATACCAATGCCGGTAAATCGACGTTGCTCAATCGTCTGACCGGCTCTACGGTACTTTCTCAGGACAAGTTGTTTGCTACGCTCGACCCGACGACGCGTTCATATCGCCTGCCTGGCGGTCGCGGCATGACGATTACCGATACCGTCGGCTTTATTCAAAAGCTGCCGCATGGTCTGGTCGATGCCTTTAAATCGACGTTGTCCGAGGTGTTGGGTGCCGATTTAATTCTCAAAGTCGTGGATGCGTCTGATGAGGACTATGAGCGACAGCTTGAGGCTGTCGACCGCGTGCTTGATGAGATCGGTGCCGGAGAGCGTTTAACGCTTACGGTGTTCAATAAAATCGATCTTCTCGATAGCGTCGATCGATTGAGTTTCCGTCGTCGTTGTCCGGAAGCTGTTCTGTTCTCGGCCCAAACGGGCGAGGGGCTCGACGATCTCGTCGATCGCATTGCTCGCGAGGCGGCCGCCACCGATGTGCTGCTTTCCGCTGACATTCCATATCGTGAAGGTGCACTCATCACAGTCGTGCATGAGCAGGGGACCCTTTTGCACGAGGAATATCTTGAGGATGGCGTTCGTATTGTGGCGAAACTGCCGGCTCGTATTGCACCGCGGCTCGAGCGTTATCGCACCGAGTAGGCGAGCTCCAAAATGCCCAGTATGATGGGCTGATGTAGCAGATAAAAGGGGAGTGCATGACGTCCAAGCCTGGCGAGCGCCGGCAGGGGGTTGGCGTAGTCCCAGCTTGGGGCGGGATGTTCGCATCTTTGAGCGGTGCGCGCAGCAAAGTATCCTGTGAGATACATGAATATGAACGGGATGATTGGATAATAGTCGCCTGAAACAAACCGGGGGCTGGGAAATCCTAGCCACGCCAAATAGGGGAATGAATAGGTCGATTTCGGGATGCCCCATGTCGCCGCGAAGAGAACGAGGCATATCGCAATGCCCCACGTGCTGGGCACTTTTTAAGCATCGGTCGTGCTACGGCTGTCACAGCGGTACACGCCGCCATGCAATAAATGATGCCAAAGTTCACTGAATCGTCGACCGATACGAGCGTTGTTGCGATCCAGACGACCAAAGCTGCGGCAGCGTACTTGGCCGCTCGTTTGGCATTGTTGCGTGAGAGCGTGCACATCCAACCCGCGATAAACAAAAATACCCAGCTGATGCTGGCGCGCCAGATGTCTTGAAAGACGGTCTGGGTAAACCAGGGCATATCCCAGTCGTACAGGTAGGCGAGATCGTAGCAAGCGTGAAAACCTGCCATTGAAATCATCGTAAACCCGCGGACGGTATCAAAGATGGTGATGCGTTTTTGCATTACGAGAACCGGCGCATCAAGCCGACGACTTTGCCCAAGATAACGGGATTCGTTGCATAGATAGGCTCCATGGTGTCATTCTCTGGCTGCAGGCGTACGCGTCCCCGCTCCTTGTAGAATGTCTTGACGGTCGCTGAACCATCAATCATGGCCACGACAATTTCGCCGTTCATGGCACTCTTTTGTTCACGGACGATGATGTAATCGCCATTGAAGATGCCGACATTGATCATTGAGCTCCCATGCACCTCAAGGATAAAGGAACCCTGATCAGTGGCGATTTCGGTCGGGATAGTAAAAGTGTCTTCTATATTCTGCTCGGCCAGAATGGGAATCCCAGCCGCGACGCGACCAACGAGCGGTAGCGAGACCGTTCCGCGAGGTGCGGTGGGCTCGTCAGATTTAGAAATTGAGACAGAGGAACCGTCCTCGTTAAAGAGTTCCAGGGCGCGCGGTTTGGTGGCATCGCGCTTGAGTAGCCCGCGCGCCTCCAGGGCAGATAGATGGGCGTGCACGGTGCTGGGGGAGGAAAGGCCCACGGCAGAAGCCATCTCGCGCACGCTGGGCGGATAACCTTTCTCCTGCTGATATTCCTTGATGAAGTCGTAAATTTGCTGCTGACGCTTGGTAATTTTGCGAGCCATCAGGGCATCCTCTCTACCCATGTCAAACAAATGTTCGAATTTTGCTTGACAGGAACAACTGTTCGAAGATAATAATAACCGAACATTCGTTCTCGCGCTAGACATTTTTGTCCGCGCGGCTTGATAAAACTGTTCTCAGCAAAACACGCGAGAGGAGAACATGATGAACGCAACGAATATGGTCCAGGGAAACCTTGCCCTTAAACTCGAGACGCCTACAGAACCCACTTTTACGGTTGTTCAGGGTGGCCGCTCCGGCTTTCAGCCTTTGACCGTAAAGCCTGCTCGCAATCAGCAGGCTGTAGTTGCGCCGGCCCGCGTTGCCCTGAAGGTTCCGACGATTGTCGCCGTTGCCGTTGCGCTTACGCTCTTCGTTGTCCTCGCTACGTCGGTCTTTAGCGCTCGTCACGCCGCGTATGCCGAGTCCGTTTCCAACGTTACCTACGAGACTATTCGCGTTCAGCCTGGTGATTCTCTTTGGTCGCTTGCCGAGGAATATCCTATCGAAGGCCTTTCCACGCAAGAGACTTCCGACATGATCCGTAACGTCAATCATCTGGAGCATGGTTCGCTCGCCGCCGGTGCGCATCTTAAGGTTCCTGCTCGTTCGTAATCATTATCGCGCTGCGCATGGTACCCTTGTTATCGTTTAAGAGGAGGTACCATGCGCTGTCCCAAATGTGGCAAGGCACATACCCGCGTCGTTGATTCCCGTATGCAGGAGTCAAATAACACCATTAAGCGCCGTCGCGAATGTTGCTCGTGTAACTATCGCTTTACAACGTTTGAGCGATGCGAAGACCCAATCGAGGTCATTAAGTCAGACGGAACCAAGCAGCGGTTCGATCGCAATAAGCTGCTCGTCGGCTTGATGCGCGCCACCATCAAGCGCGATATTGACACTAAGAAGCTCAATGAGATTATCGACGACATCGAGGTCGAGCTGCGCTCTCGCACGCTGACGGCCGTCACGTCGCATGAGTTGGGTGACATGGTGCTCAAGCGCTTGGCCAAGATCGACAAGGTGGCGTACATCCGCTTTGCCTCGGTCTACCGCGATTTCAAAGACGTCGATGAGTTTCTGCAAGAGCTCGACAAGCTAAGGTGATTCCATGTCCAGCATTACCGTCAACATAAAGCGTCTCGACCCCACCGTCGAGCTTCCCAAATACGCCCATCCCACCGATGCCGGCTTGGATCTGCGCTCCAACGAGGACTGCGTCCTGAAGCCCTTCGAACGCCGTCTGGTCTCTACCGGGCTGGCCATCGCCCTGCCCGATGGCTACGCCGGCTTCGTCCAGCCCCGCAGCGGCTTGGCCATCAAGCAGGGCCTGTCTATAGTCAACACGCCGGGCCTCATCGACGCCCACTACCGAGGAGAACTCAAGGTTATCCTCATCAACCTGGATCCCTCCAACAACATCCAAATCAACAAAGGTGACCGCATAGCCCAACTCGTCATCCAAGAAGTCCCCACGGTCAACCTCATAGAAGTAGAAGAACTAGACGAAACCGATCGAGGCAACGGAGGCTTCGGCTGCAGCGGCGTCGCCTAGTCTTTTGCTTCGTTGAACGGAGTGTCGTAATGTCCGCTCGCCCCTGGGAGGCCCCTATATATCATCCCGTGCTCAAACATTCTCGCTGCGCTGCGAAACTGCGCGCGGGACGATATATAGGGGCCTCCCAGGGGCGAGCTACGTTTACATGCTCGCAATCGGTTATGGCTTCCCATCTGAAGCCTAATGCTGTATCTAGAAGCTGTGTCTAACAAGTAATCCGATCTGACAAAGAGACGGCTCCTTTGTCAGATCGGATTACTTTGATTTTTTGTTTTCGAGTTTCCCTTCGCTGCTTTTAGTAGGGTAACCGATATGGCTGCTAGTGCGTACGTATAGCCGTGGCGCAGGCCGCCCACACATATCGTTTCACGCGCAGTTTCGCAGCGAGCGAAGCGAAGCGAGAATGTTTGAGCATGGAATGATATGTGTGGGCGGCCTGCGCCACGGCGGACAGTCCGGTGCTAGCGGATATGCGCGGGCTTTCCTCCCCAGTAGAAGCGGCAGAAGGCTCGTTTGCGCTTTTGGGGTTTGCCTACTAGCTCCATGGTGGCGATGGCTATGTCTTCGGCTGCGTGGGGGCGGCGTAGTACTTCGCCGTTGGTGAGTAGCGCTTTGAGCGACTCCGGATGATCGTGGAGATGGCGCAACGTCACGATGAGTTCTCGTGCGGTGGTGACATGCATGCTGGCGCCCATGCCGGTGAGCATTGTGGTGTTGGCCTTTTCCTGACCGTATGATTTACCCAGCAGGATCATCGGCAGATGAGCGCACAGGCACTCGGTGACGGTGAGTCCGCCCGATTTGAGGATTGCCAGGTCGCAGCCGTGCATGAGGGCCGCCATGTCGTCTACGTAGTCCAGAACCGTGACGTTGTCGAGCTTCATGGCGTCGAAGAGCGTTTTGAGTCGGGTGGCGTATTCCTTATCCTTGCCCGGTAAAAAGACAAAGTGCATGTCCTCAAAGCTGCGTAAGAAGGGGAGCGTGTGGTCCATCGCGGCGCGGAAACGCACGTATGGTTGGGGCAAACTGGCGCCGGCCATCACCAATACGACGGTTTTGTCTATGGGGAGATTGAACTTGCTGAGCTCATCTTCGCGTTTGTAATCGGTATCGAAACCGGCTCGGATGGGGATGCCAGTTATGCGGATCTTTGACTCGGGAACTTTGCGCGGGCGCAGCGTTTCGGCCATAAACTCGTTGGCTACGCAGAACAGGTCGGTGTCCTTGTGGGGCCAAAAGCCTTCGACTTCATAGTCTGTTGGTACGCAGATGACCGGATAATCGATACCCGTGATGACGCGGGCACCCACAGCGACGTTGGCCGCCGTGATGTGTGTTGCGACCACGGCTATGGGCCTGCGGGTGCGGACATATTCGTTGAAGGCAGGGAACATAATACGTGACCATGCCGTGCCTCCGCCCCAGAGCAGATGTCCCGTAAACGTGTATCGCCAGGTTAGGTCATATATGGGACGCGTGGCGCCGGTAAACGAAGCTGCTGTTTTATTACCATCGAACCTAATACGTCCAAAATCAAGGATATCGAGCACTTCAATTTCAATATCCTCAGGGATTCCCTTGGTGCCGCGGATAAGGTCCAATGCTTGTGCAATCGCGTTGGCGGCGGCTTTGTGGCCCGATCCAACCGATGCGTGCACAATGGTTACTAGGGGTTTTTGTGCAGGTGAAACGGTCATTTGCTCCGGTTGGGGAGTGGCTTGCATGGGCAGGGGAGCGCTATTGCTCGTCTGCGTTTGATCCATCGATAACTCCCCTTCAGATTTGTTACGCGATTTATCATTGTAGTGCATGAGTGTCATGTTCACGTAAATTTGGGTATGAGCGCAAAGAACGCCAATCTTTCGACAGGAGGTCTCTTCATGACTACCCATCAGCCGATCGATGTTGCTATTATCGGTGGCGGCCCTGCGGGCTATGCTGCGGCCATTTATGCGGCGCGCTCCAACCTAACGACGACCGTGATTGAGCAGGGCATGTCGGGAGGGCAGATCGCCACAACCAATGAGGTCGAGAACTATCCAGGCATTCCGCTCTTGAGTGGCGCCGAACTCGGCGAGCGTTTTCAGCAGCATGCAGAGGGCCTGGGTGCACAGGTTGCATGGAGCATGGTTACGGGTATCGATTACGATGTCGATGCAGCGCTGTTTACGGTGCATCACGATATGGGCGATACGCTGGCATCGAGCGTTATCGCTTGCATGGGTGCCACGCCGCGTCCGGCAGGTTTCTTTGGCGAGGATACGTATCGCGGTCGTGGCGTTTCGTATTGCGCGACGTGCGACGGCATGTTCTTTCGTGGCAAGCAGGTTTTTGTCATTGGCGGCGGCAATGCTGCCTGTGAGGAAGCCCTGTTCTTGTCAGAAATCGCCAACAGCGTGACCATCGTGCTGCGCCGCGATCAGTTTCGTGCGCCTGATGGTGTCGTTCAGAAAGTACTCGCAAAGGACAATATTATAGTTAGGTACCAAACTAGTATTGTGGAGCTCTCGGGCGAGGCCATGCCAACGACGATTACCTTTAAAGACAATGCATCCGGCGAGACTCATACCGAGTCATTTGAGCCCGGCTCGTTTGGCATCTTTGTCTTTACCGGAACGCAGCCCCATACCGAGCTTGTTGAGCATCTAGTCGATCTGGCGCCTGATGGCGGCATTCTGACTGATGAATCGATGGCCACCCGCACGCCAGGTCTATTTGCCGCTGGCGATATCCGTTCCAAACGTTTACGCCAGGTTGTGACCGCTGTTTCGGACGGAGCCATAGCAGCAACGAGCGCATATGCGTTTCTCCGTGGATAAGTACGATAATATATCTTATGTAAGGTTGTTATCAATTATTTATATGGCGGGACGATGCATCAGTGCACTTTCCCGCCATTTTTCTTGCCGGCTATGTGGTATGCAAAACTAGATAACCTAGAATACAATATAGAAAATGAATGGAGGACCTTTATGAACCACGTTAAACACGTTATTCCGATGTCCGATTCGTCGGTCAGCATTAAGCCCGAGGATATTCAGCCCACTGTGCTGCCTGATGCATTTATTCAGTCCGATATCGTTCGCAAACTCAATGCGTTGAGTCTGCCGCGCTATAACCAGTTGCCCAATGTGACGCTCTATCGCGACCAGGTTATTGAGTATGTTGCGTTGTGGATGGAGCCGCTGTCCATTTGCGTTGAACAGCCTGTCATTACGCCATCGATGATCAATAACTACGTAAAGGTCGGCCTAGTGCCTGCTCCGGTCAAAAAGCAATATGGCCGCGAGCAGATTGCCCGCCTGATCGCAATCTGCATCTTTAAGCAGGTGCTACCTATTGCTGCTGTGCAGGCACTCTTTAACATTCAGCGTTTGAGCTACGATGCCCCGACGGCCTTTGATTATGTGGTCGATCAGCTTGAGGCATCGATTCGTTCGGCGTTTTCCGTCGAGCAGACTCCCGTGCCCGATACGGCGCATCAGGTAACGCGTGAGTCGCTGCTTGTGCGTAGCGCGGTATCGTCCTTCGTTTCGAAGGCTTACTTGATGAGCTATCTCAAGTTCAATGGGTTTAATAGCTAGCCGACGTATAAAACGGGCGGGACAAAGAACCAGCTGTCACTTTGTCCCGCCCGTAATTTTGCTTGGTTGGACTTTATTGGCCCGAAGCCACGCCCATGCCGTAGCCGATAATCAGGCCGTGCATCTCGGCGTAATAGGAATCCAGGCCGTTGCAGGGCATGATGATGGTCTTGGAGCCGGGCCAATGCTCGACTATGCGGTCAGTAAGCGCCTGAGCTCCAGCTTCGTTCTCAACGTGATCGATGACGACCTCACCGCCCGTAAAGCCCTCGGCTTCCATAGTGTCGATGATCTTGTTGAGCATCTTCTTTTCGCCTCGCGTGTGCCCCACGAGTTCGATTTTACCGGCCTCACTCGCCGTGCCCAAAATGCGGATATTGAGCTTGTTGGCAATGACGCCAGCTGCCTTAGGGATACGTCCAGCTTTGGCGAGGTTTTCGTAATTACACAAACTGAAGAGGATTTTGCTGTTCTGCTCAAGACTATCGAAGTATGCGCAAGCATCCTCGAATGAGATATTCGGATTGCTTGCAAGATAGCGGTCGAACAGCAAGAAAATGAGGTCCATTTTGCCGCCAGCTGCGCGTGAATTGACTAGATGAATCTGTCGGTCGGGCTCATCGGCAAGAACCATATCGCGAGCCGTGGCTGCTGCGTTGTAGCTGCCCGACACGCCCTCAGAGATCGGCATGCAGATGGTCTTGCCTGCCAATTTGAAGAGCTCGGCCCACTCCCCTACGCTGGGACAAGCGCTCGAAGAAGCGTTCGTCTCCGCCTGAACAGCGCAGTTGAGCTCATGAACATCGAGTGAAAGGTCATCGACAAATTCACGCTCCCCCACTCGAATTTTGAGGGGCGCAAATGCAAAGGTGGTATGGGGCGCGGTCGGTTGCCAATCGCGGAGGTTACAGCTTGAATCGGAGATAAGTGCCCAGCTCATAGAGGGTCCTTTCTAATTGTTCCTCAACAATTATAGCCATCTTGCAAACTGAATGTACGGCTATCTAGTTTTGAATACTAGATAGCCGTACAAGATTAGAGAAAAACGAATGGACCTCGCGACTTAAAGCCACGAGGTCCACATTCACACGCTGTGTAAGATGACTTAGTAGCGCACGAAGATGTAGTTATTGTTCATGCCGGCGGCAACGGAGCTGATGATAACACCCGTGTTGTAGTCGGAAGCATGAATCATCTGACCACCACCGATGTAAATGCCGGTGTGGTACGAGTTGACCACAACGTCACCGGGCTGCGGATCGGACACACGCGTCCAGCCCATAAAGGTGCCCGTGGTGCCCAGGCGGCAATAGCGACCAGTGAGGCAATAGCTAACAAAACCAGAGCAGTCGAAACTGTTCGGGCCAATTCCGCCCCAGGAATAGGCGCAACCAAGCTTGCTGTATGCACGCGAGACAACAGAACCGCCGTCGACGGACTGGCTCGGAGCAGAAGGCGTCGGAGCCGGAGCAGGCGTGGAGGGCTGCGGCGTCGGAGCAGGTGCCGGCGCAGGAGCCGGAGTGTTGCCGCCCTGGTTGTTGTTATTGCTGGTCTGGCCACCGTTGTTGGTGTTCTCGGTCGTACCGGCAGTCTCGTTGCTCACCGTGGCCTTCTCGGCAGTACTGGCGTTGATGCCGGCCTGCAGCGCGGCGTTGGCCTCGGCCTCGGCGGCAAGCTCAGCCTGCAGCTGAGAATCCAGAGAGTTTACGACGTTCTGGGCTTCAGCCTGCTGGGCGTTAAGCTCGTCGACCTTCTTTTGCGTGGTGGCGACGTTCTTCTCCTGCTCGGCCTGCTTATCGGTGAGCTGCTGCTTAAGCTCCTTGACCTCTTGAATGGTCTGAGCCTGCTTATCGGAAACTTTGCCGTAGTAGAACAGACGGTTGAGCATATCGCTCAGGTCATCGACGCCCGTCAGAACCTGAAGCAGGCTCAGACCGCCGGTTTTGTACTCGCCGGCGACATAGGTCGAAAGCTTGGCCTGACCATCGGCGATCTCCTGCTGCTTTTGCGTGATCTCGCCAGCAGTCTGATCGAGCGCCTGCGTCTGCGTTGCGAGCTCATCGTAAATCTGCTGGGTTTGGGTACCGATCTGCTCGAGCTTCGTACGAGCAGTGGCAAGGTCGGATGCGGTATCGGCGTAGGCAGGAGCCGCGAGGCCCAAGCCCAAAACACAAGCGAGGGTTGCCGTAGCAGCGCAGCGTGCCATGTTTTTATGCGTGTTTGCTGTGCGCATGTAGCTTCCTTTCCAGTAACTAAGGGTAACGTCTAGTCCACCATCACCAGGCTAAAGAGCTCCACATCGTCATCAGACGGCGTGAGCTTCTCGCGCGGGTTGAGAAACGCAAGCTCAAGGATACAACCGTAACCGATAAGCTTTGCGCCCATATCTCGCACCAGTTTACCTGTTGCCTCGACGGTTCCGCCCGTCGCGACCAAGTCGTCCAGAATCAACACGGTATCTTTAGAGCTGATAGCGTCGGCATGGATCTCAATTGAATCGGTGCCGTACTCGAGCTCGTAGCTCTGGCTTACGGTCTCGCGCGGCAGCTTGCCCGGTTTACGTGCGGGAACAAAGCCGGCGCCAAGGGCTACAGCCACCGGTACGCCAACCATAAAGCCGCGAGCCTCGGGACCCACGACCTTGGTGATTCCCATGCCGGCAAAGTGCTCGGCGAGGGCATCGGTCATGGCTTTGAGCGCCTCGGGATTGCCAAAGAGCGGCGTGATGTCTTTAAAGATGACTCCGGGCTCGGGATAGTCGGGGATGTCGACGATTTGAGATTCGAAGTCGTACATTGCATGACCTTTCAATGGGTTGTCGAAATTTCGGCAGCTGTTATTTGCCCGCGGTGGCGGTGCCGGATTGCGAAGGGGTGACGACCTTGAGCGGCTTTACGAGGGAATCCTCGTGCGAAGCCGGCGCGCCTATCTCTTCGTTTTTGGCCTTGGTTGACTCGGAGCGAGTGATTTCCTCATCGAGTGCATCGATGTCGGCGTCCTCGACCACGGCGTTGAGCGACTCAAAGACACGGTTCTTAAGGAGCGCGGTGTGCACACCTTCCGTTAGGTCGTGAAGCTTCTTAAAAGCACGTTCGAGCTTGGCGTCGCGCTCGTCATCGGAGGTATCCATTCCGAGCATGCTCACGAGCACCTGCTCAAACATGGAGGACTCGCGGTTGGCGGAAGACACGTACTGACGCAGGTTGCGCGGCTCGATATGGAAGCGTGACAGCTCGGAGCAGTAGCGGATGATCGGGAAATCTCGGCCATCGACGAGCTCACGATTCTGCGGACTCTTGATGATGCGAATGAGGTCGTTCTCAGCGAGCGAGCGGATAAACGAAATCTCGACGCCCAGCATATCGGGAATGGTCTCGATGGGATGCAGCTTTTGCTTAGTCTCCTTGGGCTCCGTCTTGAGCGGAACATCGGACAGCAAGCCCACCTCGTAGGCGAGCGTTGACAGGTCCGTGGCGTTTTCCAAGCGCTGCTTAATCACGTTGAGCGGCATGTAGCGAGTCTTCTGCAAGTGCAGAATGACCTCTAGGCGATCAACGTCCTCCTTGGAGTACTGACGGTATCCCTTAGGCGTACGATGAGGGGTAATGAGCCCCTCATCCTCTAGAAATCTAATTTTTGAGTTCGAAAGATCGGGGTATGCGCCTCGAAGTAGGTTGACGACTTGGCCGATACTCAGATAGTTGCGTTCGGCCATGCCCTACTCACCGGTTTCGATGCGCTCCGGCGTGCTCTCGTGGTAGATGAGCGTAAACGTACCGATCTGAACGGAAGAACCGTCGTGCAGCGGGGCTGCATTGACGATGGCACCGTCAACCCAGGTGCCATTGAGCGAGCCCAGGTCCTCGATGCGAGCGCCGAGGCCCTCGCGAATAATGCGCGCGTGGCTGCGCGAAACAGTCATGTCGTTGAGGAAGATGCCGTTCGCAGGATCGCGGCCGATGGTGGTCACGTCGTCCTCGAGCTCAAAGGCGGCACCAGTCTGCGGACCCTTGACGATGGACAGAACGGGGGCGGTGATGCGCACGTTGGCCATGAGGTCGGGAACGGTGACGTCGCTTGAAGGCACGCGGAATACGCAGGTGGCGTCAGCAGTCTTATCATTCTGAGGCATATTGTTAACCATGTTGTCCATGACAACCCCTAACTTATCGCGGACGTGCCGCAAATAATGAACCGTACGTAATCATACCCCAACGAATCAGTCTTCGATTTCAGGGTTCAGAAAGTCGATGTCCTCGTCCTCGGGATGCGCGAGAGCCTGTTTAATGGCCACTCCGCCCTTAATGGAGTAGATGACAGCCGTGAGCATGGAGAAGATCACGCCGCCGTACACAAAGAAGATGCCGAGGGGCACCGAGCTTCCGTTGAGGCCCGGGAAGGCCGTAAGGGTTGCAGGTAAAAGATGCAGGCCGTCAATAACGGGGAACCCGAGCAGCATGAGCGAGAAGCCGGTCATGAGCAGTGCAGTGGCAATCTTTCCGGGAAAGACGACATCGATGGGGCGACGGTGATAATGACGCACGATAAGCGTGCCGATGCCCAGATAGATATCGCGGCCAATAATGAGCACGCAGACCCAGATTGGCAGCTCTCCGCGAACCACCAGTCCCAGCACGCCGGTGAACAGCAGCGCACGGTCGCAAATGGGATCCATGACCTTGCCGAGCCACGAGACCGTCTTAGTCATGCGGGCGATTTGACCGTCCATCCAGTCGGTGGAGGCGGCAACGGCGTAGATAACGATGGCGATGACGCGGTTGTTATCCGTCACAAACAGGTACAGAAATACCAGGGTGAGGATCAGGCGCGTAAAGGTTATGAAATTGGAGATCGTAAAGATCTTATTCGACGGGTAATCGGAAGTGCCGATAAGCTCCTTTTTGATCTTCTTTTTGATGCCCACAGGACTCCCCCGCTGGTTAACGACAAAACTTTCGATACTATACCCGTTCCGGCGATGTCTATCCAGCGTAAGCATAGAGAGTCCAGACATGTGGAGGGCGCCCTGGGCTGCGCTGGATTCTGCATTTGTGTACATCAGCCTCCAAAAGCGGCATTTTTCGGCATCTTTGGTGGCTGGTGTACACGTTTTGATTCGGTGATTACATCGATCGGGAAAGTTGTTGCTTTAAGCAAATGCGTGCGGGTCGAGATTGGCTGGCACCAAAAGAGCCCATCGGCCGTTACGGCTTCGTTAGAAACGCGCCCCACCATGAATGGTGAACCCGAAAGGTAAGACGCGCGGGCACGGCGACTCGGCCCGCGCGCCCGGAAGAGAAAGGATAAACCCATGGGTTACATGCTCGAGACGCGCGGGCTCACCAAGCGCTTCGGCCGCGG
>OCPW01000005.1_pt1 | contig 142072 bp, 120 predicted proteins | sample 1538761 | NCBI WGS metagenome assembly OCPW01 (sample SAMN04571724, study PRJEB22368) | human gut metagenome | biome: human gut; material: stool | host: Homo sapiens | place: Luxembourg | collected 2012-09-20
CAGGGCTCTTGAGGTTTCGCGTTATCTAGATAGTAGATTTACCGCGGAGTTCGGGTATTACCGCCGGATGGGAGGGGAGGGACGAAAAAAAATCCCGCGGACCATCTGTCAGCAGGATCATTGGGAGTTGTGGTGGGAACGCAGGGATTCGAACCCTGGACCGACGGATTAAGAGTCCGCTGCTCTACCAACTGAGCTACGTTCCCACACAAGCAGATTGTATCGGACAGAGAAGGAATGGTGGGAACGCAGGGATTCGAACCCTGGACCGACGGATTAAGAGTCCGCTGCTCTACCAACTGAGCTACGTTCCCATTCCAGATTGTCCGCAGATAGTTGTGGTGGGTCGTGCGGGACTCGAACCCACGACCAACGGATTAAAAGTCCGCTGCTCTACCAACTGAGCTAACGACCCGTTTGCCGCAGATGAGTCACAAACGACGTGAACAACTAACTGAGGAAACGAATTATGCACGTGCCTTTCGGGCTTGTCAATAGTGCATGAAAAAAAAGTTGGTGAGCCTGTCGGTCAAGGCAATCATTTCTCGTCCGGAAATAGAATGTAAAAGTCTCTTTTGTTAGGGTAAACACCAACAAAGTAGACCTTGGCAAGCGGGATTTTTTCAGGCATCATGACGGTAACGAACAAGGCGACAGGGTCCTCAAAACCCCCCGTCTTGCAAGTGAAGCGGATGATCCTTTGTGCATCGAGGCTAGCGAAATGATCCTGCCATTTGAGATGTAAATTGATTGTCGTGAATTCATAGATATTTAGTATTGTAATTGCTTGAGACAGGAGTCCGTCATGGCTGCCAAGTCCGCGAATCCGACCCGCCCCGGTCGTTGCGAAGGGGAAGAACGCAAGAAGGCGCTCAGCGTCGCGCTTGCCAATATTGAAAAGCAGTTCGGCAAGGGCGCCATCATGCGCATGGCCGACGGCGCCGAAGTCGAGGACATCGAGACGGTGTCCACGGGCTCCCTGGGCCTTGACCTTGCGCTCGGCGTGGGCGGTCTGCCCCGCGGCCGCATCATCGAGGTGTTCGGTCCCGAATCCTCCGGCAAGACGACGCTCTCCCTGCAGGTCATCGCCGAAATGCAGAAGATCGGCGGCACGTGCGCCTTCATCGACGCGGAACACGCGCTCGATGTCCAGTACGCCCAGCGTCTCGGCGTGCAGCTCTCCGACCTTCTGATCTCCCAGCCCGACACGGGCGAACAGGCCCTTGAGATCACCGACGCCCTCGTGCGCTCGGGCTCCGTAGACCTGATCGTCGTGGACTCGGTCGCCGCGCTGACGCCCAAGAGCGAAATCGAGGGCGACATGGGCGACGCGCTGCCCGGCCTTCAGGCCCGCCTGATGTCCCAGGCCCTGCGCAAGCTCACGGGCTCGATCACCAAGACGAAGTCCATGGTGATCTTCATCAACCAGATCCGCATGAAGATCGGCGGCTACGGCAATCCGGAAACCACGACGGGCGGCAACGCGCTCAAGTTCTACAGCTCCGTGCGTCTCGACATCCGCCGCATCGGCGCCATCAAGAAGGGCGACGAGGTGATCGGCAACGAAACCCGCGTCAAGGTCGTCAAGAACAAGGTTGCGCCTCCGTTCAAGCAGGCCGAGTTCGACATCCTCTACGGCGAGGGCATCTCCCGCTACGGCGAGATCATCGACATCGGCACCGAGCTCAACGTGCTTGAGAAGTCCGGCGCCTGGTACTCCTACAACGGCCAGCGTCTCGGCCAGGGCAAGGAGAACGTGCGCGAGTTCCTCAAGCAGCATCCCGACGTCTGCGGCGAGGTCGAGCAGAAGATCCGCGAGATGAAGGGCATCCACCTCAAGAGCATCTCCGCCGTCGACGGCGATGACGAGGGCATGCCCGAGGATGATCTGCCGCCGGCCGACGCCGACATCGATCTGTAATGGAGAGCCGGTCTTCGGACCGGATTGAAGAACGGCTTCAGGGAAAAGGGGATGGTCCGGACATGGAGGACCGTCCCCTTTTTCCGTGAATGCTCCGTGGGAGAAGGGAAATGGGAAGAAACTGGGAGGAAGGCGAACTCTTCGTCTGGGGTGACGACGGACTCGTGCCCGCTGATTCGCAAGAGAAGGCCGTGCGGCCCGCCGCGGAACCCGCACGTGCGCTCCCTTTTGAGACGCCTCCCGTGCGCCGCAGCGAAGAGCCCGCCGTCAGGCGCGTCGGGCGCAGCTCGGGGCTCGGCGAAATCGTCACGGGCGTCGACGAGGCCTCGGGCATCGTGCGCACGGCGCCCAAGGTGCTGCCGCGCCGCCAGCGGAGCACCTATGAAAGCGACGACGACTTCTGCAACGATCCCGAGGAGCTCGAGAGCAGGCGGGCGCAGAAGAAGGCAGCCCGTCCGAAGAAGGAGCGCCCGAGTCTTTTCGCCAGGGCGATCGGCTCGCTGGCCCGCCGTGAGTATTCAAGACGGGATCTTGAGGCGAAGCTCCGCCGCTCCCTGTCGGAGGATGAGGATCCGGACGAGGTTGGGCGCGTGCTCGACAGGCTCGAGGGCGCGGGCTATCTTTCCGACGCGCGCTTTGCCGAAAGCCGCGCCCGCTCAAGGGCAAGGGTCATGGGCGACGCCCGCATCAGGCGGGAGCTCCGCCAGTGCGGCGTGGCGGGCGAGCATGTCGATGCCGCGATGGACGAGATCGAGGAGCCCGAGGAGGTCAGAGCCTACAGGCTGTGGGCAAGGCGCTTCGGAGAGCTGCCTGCGGACAGGAAGGAGCGCGACAGGCAGATCCGCTTCCTGATGTACCGTGGATTCGGCATGAGCGCCATCAGCAGGGTGCTCAAGGGCGCCGTCGAGCCGCCTGACGACATGGTCTAGCGATTCGTTTGCCGGCTCATTGTCCGAACGGGCTCCCGATCCCTGTCCTGAAGCGGATTCGAGGCGGGGATTTCAAGTTTTTTCCTGTTGCTTTTGTTAAAATCATCGGCTACCTGTTTTTGAGATTTTCCCACGGAGGCTATTTTGGAATATCTCTTCGATCTGCTTGCCAACCTGCATTGGGCTGCGGTCGGCCAGATCATCATGATCGACATTCTTCTCGGCGGCGACAATGCCGTCGTGATCGCCATGGCGTGCCGCAACCTGCCTGAGAGCCAGCGCAACAAGGGCATCTTCTGGGGCACGGCCGGCGCCATCGCCCTGCGCGTCGTGCTGATCACCTGCGCGGTGATGCTTCTCGACCTCCCGTTCCTCAAGGTGGCGGGCGGTGCGCTTCTCGTCTGGATCGGCGCCAAGCTCCTGCTTCCCGAGGACGGCGATCATGAAAAGGTCGAGGGCAGCAGCAAGCTCATCGGCGCCATCAAGACCATCATCGTCGCGGACTTCGTGATGAGCTTCGACAACGTGATCGCCATTGCGGGCGCCGCCCAGCAGGCTCACGAGGCCCATCAGACGCTCCTGATCATCTTCGGCCTGCTCGTCTCGGTGCCGTTCATCGTCTTCGGCTCCCAGATCATCCTGAAGCTCATCGACCGCTTCCCTGCCATCATTTACTTCGGCGCAGGCCTTCTCGGCTGGATTGCCGGCGGCATGATCGCCTCCGACGTGTTCGTCACGACGCGCTGGCCCGAACAGGCCTTCATGATGCACTACCCGCTCTCCGTGGGCTGTGCGGCGCTCGTGATTCTCATCGGTCACTTCCTCGGCAAGGCGAAGATGAAGAAGCTCCTTGCGAAGGAAATGGAAAAGGATCGCAGCTGAGCTGCCTCCCTCTGACGCAGAACCCAAAAAAAAGCGCAACCCGCAAGGGCTGCGCTTTTTTGTTTCAGGCGGGCGTCGGAAGGAGGTCAAGCTCATTTGTTCTTCTCTTCCTTCTTCTTCGCCTTCCAGGTCAGGCGTTCGGTCTCGCGCCTGCAGATCTTGTTGGCCGTGACGCCCTCGATTTCCGCCAGTTCCGTTTGAGACAGTTCCATTGCCTTGCGCTCTTCGCGTGCACGAAGCCCCTGTTCGCTCAGGTGACTGTCGTCGAGCCCCTGCTCAGTCGCCCAGTTGTTGTCTTCGTCAACCGCAGCGAAGAAATCGGGAATTCTCTCGGGTACGTTCAGATAGTCGGCGATCCGCAGGATGATCTCCGGGTGACACGGGTGTTGTGCGTGCGCGAGTCAAGGTTCTGTCGATAGCGCTCGTCGGTCCAGTTCCGAACGTCGTTGGGCATCGGTCCGAACAGCGCTTCCAGTTTGACAAGCACCTCTTCCGATACAAAGCGCCCGCCTCTTTCGACGCGCGCGATCGTATTCTTGCCCGTGTCGAGTTTGACGGCGAGTTCCATTTGCGTGAGGCCGAGTTGTTGGCGGTTGTCGTAAATCCACTTTCCGAAAGGTGTACGGTCAATCTCGCATGACCTGCGCTGGCTGGTGTCGGGGTGGAGCGCTCGGTCGTGCACCCATTCGATCACGTCTTCAGGCGCGGGGCCGAGGATGTTCTGAATGTGCGCGAAAACTTCGTGCTTGGGGGCGTACCGGCTGTCGTGCCCTGCCTGCGGCCGCCATGTCTTTCGAGCGCGTGACTCATGGCGGCCGGGCCGGCGACGGGTCAGTGCTTTACGGTGTCGATGAAGCCGCCGCCGAGGCAGACGTCGCCCTGATAGAGAACGGCGCTCTGGCCGGGCGTGGCCGCCCACTGAGGCTTGTCGAAGCCAAGCGTGAAGTTCTTTTCGGAGACGTACTCGAGTCTGCAGGGATCGTCGGGCTGGCGATAGCGGGTCTTCACCGTAAGCTCGGCGTCAAGCTCGGGCGCATGTCCGGAGATCCAGCTCGGATGGACGGCCTTGAGCTCGTGCGCGAGAAGCCACGGGTGATCGTGTCCCTGGCAGATCCAGAGCGTGTTGGTGGCAAGATCCTTCTTCGCGACGAACCACGGCTCGCCCGTGGAGTCGTGGCGGCCGCCCACGCCGATGCCCTTGCGCTGGCCGAGCGTGTAGAAGGAAAGGCCCATGTGCTCGCCCACGACCGTGCCGTCGGGAATGCGGATCGGACCGGGCTGGGTCGGCAGATAGCGGTTGAGGAACTCGCGGAACGGACGCTCGCCGATGAAGCAGATGCCCGTGGAGTCCTTCTTCTTCGCATTGGGAAGCTTGAGGTCGTCGGCGATGCGGCGGACCTCGGTCTTGCAGATTTCGCCCACGGGGAAGATCACGCGGGAGATCTGCTCCTGGGTGAGGCGGTGCAGGAAGTAGCTCTGGTCCTTGCCGGGATCGACGCCGCGCAGCAGCTGGACGCCGTCGTCCGTGTGACGGACGCGGGCGTAGTGCCCCGTGGCGATGAGGTCGGCTCCCATGGCCATGGCATGGTCGAGGAAGGCGCGGAACTTGATCTCTGCGTTGCAGAGAACGTCGGGATTGGGCGTGCGGCCAGCGCTGTATTCGCGCAGAAAGTCGGAGAAGACGCGCTCGCGGTATTCCTTCGCGAAGTTGACGGCCTCGATGTCGATGCCGATCACGTCGGCGACGGCGCTCGCGTCGATGAAGTCCTGACGGGAGGAGCAGTATTCGCTGTCATCGTCGTCCTCCCAGTTCTTCATGAAGAGGCCGATGACGTTGTAGCCCTGCTCCTTGAGGAGCCAGGCGCTGACAGAGGAGTCGACGCCGCCCGAAAGGCCGATGACGACGGTTTTCTTGGACATATGTATATCTGGTCGGTAAGTCGGGATAGAATCGGGACGTACCCTTGAATTCAATATTAGGAGATCGTGGCAATTATGTCTCAGACGAACGAATCGTGCACCCGCTTTGCGAAACTTCTTGGCATCGAGGTGCCCTTCCTCAATGCTCCGATGGAGGGCATTGCCACGCCTGAGCTCGTGGCGGCCGTGTCCGAGGCGGGCGGTCTCGGCGTCATTCCCGCCGCAGGTCTCGCTCCCGACGAGATCCGCGCCTTTGCTGCGCGCGTGAGGGAGCTCACGCAGAAGCCCTTCGCCGTGAACCTCGCGGTGCCCGTCGACGCACCTGCGGATGCGGCGGAACGCTTCGAGCGTTTCGGCGACGCCGTTTCGATGCTGCTCGAGGAGCTCGAGCTGCCCGCAGGCGAAGGCGCCTCCTATGCCGAACGCTACGATCTCGAGGGTCGCACCCGCCCCGACTTCTTCGAGCAGTTCGATGCGGCGCTCGAGGTGAGGCCCGCAGCCGTCATCTCGTCCTTCGGCGGCTTCCGCGAACCCGAGGAGGAGAAGCTCGCCGAGCTCGGCATCGTCAACATCGGCACCGCCACGACGCTCCGTGAGGCCAAGGTCCTGCGCGCCGCGGGCTGCGGCGCCGTCATCGTTCAGGGAGCGGAGGCCGCGGGCCCGCGCCTCTCGTTTGAGGATCCCGAGGACGCTCTCGTCGGTCTCATGTCCCTCGTGCCCGCCGCCGTCCGCGCTACGGGGCTGCCCGTCATCGCGGCGGGCGGCATCGCCTCGGCCGAGCAGGTGAACGCACTTCTGGCCATGGGCGCCGCAGGCGTCTCCGTCGGCACGGCCCTGCTGACGACGGCCGAATCCGGCGCCTGCGACGCGCACCGCTACTACGCGGAGTTCGGCACGGCCTGCGACACCGTGCTCACGCACATCTACAACGGCAGGCTCAGCCGCGTGCTCAGAAACGCGCTCGTCGAGGCCCTCGAGGACTGGGAGCCCATGACGGCCGGCTACCCCGCCCAGAAGGCCCTGATGGGCCCCCTTGACAGGCGTGCCGCCGAAGTCGGACGCACCGACCTCGTCATGCTGCCTCTGGGACAGTCCGCAGGCCGCAGCGCCTACAGGCGGACGGCCGACTGCGTGCATGCGCTCTTTCCCCGTAGCGCAGACTGAATCAAACAAACGGATAGATTTTCAACATCGTCGCAACACCTTGAAAATCGACGTACGGCGTCCGACTTAGGTGAAACCCCTCGGACTCGGTTTTTTAATTTCACAATGCGGAATGCGCTTCCGCATTGTGAAATATGTGATTCGTGATCACGGGTTATCCCTTGAATACGTGCCGTTGAAAAGGGTTTCGGGCTTGATTACTATCAACCGAACAGAACTCGTTTACGATTTCACAGATCGGTAGGCGGGATTCGATCAACATTAACTGAGGGTTCAACCATGACCGAATCCAGTATTGAAATCGGCGCCATGTCCAACAGGGGCAAGCTTCTGGCGCTCGTCGCCGGCCCGATCTTGGGGCTGCTGACCTACTTCCTTCTGCCTGAAAGCTACATCAACTCCCAGGGCGTTGAAACCGCCTTCCCGTATGCGGGCCGCGCCTGCATGGGCGTGACCGTGTGGATGGCGATCTGGTGGTTTACCGAAGCGCTTCCGATTGCGGCGACCGCAATGATCCCGCTGGTCGTGTATCCGCTTCTGCAGATCACGTCCGCCAAAGCTGCGATGAGCAACTACGCCTCCGGGACGATCTTCCTCTTCCTGGGCGGCTTCCTGCTCGCGGCCGGCATCCACCGCTGGCACCTTGACCGCCGCATCGCACTGCTGACGCTGCGCCTCTTCGGCACCCAGCCCAAGCAGATGGTGCTCGGCCTGATGCTGGCCACCGCCGGCCTCTCCGCCTGGGTGTCCAATACGGCGACCGCCGCCATGATGGTTCCCATTGCCATCGCCGTGCTCGGCGTCGTGCGCTCCACCCAGAAGAGCGAAGTCATCGGCAAGGATGAACGCAACTTCGGCATCGCCGTGCTGCTCTCCATCGCCTACGCGGCCTCCATCGGCGGCATGATCACCGTGATCGGCTCGCCCCCGAACGGCATCTACGTCCGCTTCATGGAACAGACCTACGGCGAGACCGTGAGCTTCATCGACTGGCTCAAGATCGGCCTTCCGGTTGCGCTCCTGCTGCTCCCCGCCACCTATTTCCTGCTCGTGAACGTTCTCTTCCCCTGCAAGATGGAAGGCATTCCCGGCGGCAAGGACTGGGTCCGCAACGAGCTTCGCAAGCTCGGCGCCATGTCCCGCGGTGAAAAGATCGTCCTGGCGGTCTTCCTCCTCGCGGCCGTCCTCTGGGTCTTCGGCCCGGTCATCCGCGGCCTTGAATTCGACGGCGCCAAGCCCTTCGCGGCTCTCAAGGACGAAACCATCGCCATGGCTGCAGGCCTCCTGCTCTTCGCGATCCCCGTCGACTCCAAGCGCGGCATCCACGCTCTTGACTGGTCCTCGGCCAAGGACGTGATCGCCTGGGACGTGCTGCTCCTCTTCGGCGGCGGTCTCACGATGGCGGCCGCTCTGCAGAGCACCGGCGCCGCCGCTCTGGTGGGCGCTCAGGCCACGGCCCTCGGCAGCCTCGGTGAAGTCTCCATGATGGCCGGCGTCGCCACCCTCGTGACCTTCGCCACCGAAGTGACCTCGAACACCGCGCTTGCCGCCACGATGATGCCGCTCATCTCCGCCGCAGCCGATGCGCTCAAGATCGATGCCTCCGGCCTCCTCGTGACCACCGCGCTCGCCGCCTCCTGCGCCTTCATGATGCCCGTCGCCACGCCGCCCAACGCGATCGTGTTCGGCACCGGCCGCCTGAAGATCGGAGACATGGTGAAGGCTGGCTTCTGGCTCAACATCCTCGGCGTCGTGATCATCACCTGCGTGGCCGCAGTGATCCTCTGACCGCCTCTCTGAAAACCAAGTGAAAAAGCGCGCGCCCCCGAAAGGAGGCGCGCGCTTTTATTTGCGGTGCGGGCAGGGCTCAGATGTCCAGAAGCTTCATGAGAGGGCCTGCGATGAGCGGCGCAAGGAAGGCGGTGATGATGCCGGTGAGGCCCATGGCCAGACCGCCGAAGGCGCCCGCCCTGTTCGAGATCTGGAATGCGGCGCTCGTGCCCATGCCGTGTGCGGCGAGGCCGAGCGTCACGCCGCGCACGGGGTCGGACGTGATGCGGCAGAGGTTGAAGAGCGGACGGCCGACGATGGAGCCGAAGATGCCCGTGATCACGACGAGGCAGGCCGTCAGGTCGGGACGCCCGCCCATGGCTTCGGACACGCCCATGGCGATCGGCGTCGTGACGGACTTCGGAATCATGGAGATCATCGTTTCGGCCGAGAGTCCGAAGAGCCAGCCGAAGGCAACGACGGAGACGATGGCGGCCACGCTGCCTGCGAGAAGGCCGCAGGTGAGGGGCAGCCAGAGCTCGACGAGCTTCTGGCGCTGCTCGAAGAGCGGCACGGCGAGCACCACGGTCGCGGGCCCAAGCAGGAAGTGAATGACGCCTGCGCCCTGGAAGTACTGCTCGTAGGGCACGCCCATGACGAGCAGCACGACGATGATGCTCACGACGGCCACGATGATCGGCGTGAAGAGCGGATTGAACTGCGTGAGCTTGTAGAGATGCTGGCCGAAGATGAAGGCGACGAGCGTGACGGCAAGCCAGAGGGCGGGATTGCCGAGGATCGGCGAGAGCTGCTGAAGAATGTCCTGCATGGTCAGTCCTTGTTCTTGTGCACGAGCTTGTCGACGAAGATGATGGTGTAGGCGGTCACGAGCATGGCGATGAGGGTTGAGATCACAAGCACGGCGCCGATGGCGAGGCCCTCGCGAAGGAAAAGGTCGCCGTAGCGCATGACGCCCACGCCCGCCGGCACGAAGAGAAGCGACAGGTTCGAGAGGAGCACGCCGCCCGTCGGGCGGATGCGGCCGATGAGATCGTCCTTGACGAAGAAGGCGAGAAGCATGAGGATCATGCCGATCACGGGACCCGGAACGGGAATGCCCGCGCTGCGGCTGATGACTTCGCCGACGACCTGAAAGGCCAGAATGAGTGCGATGGCGGAAAGCATGAAAGAAAGTACCGTAAAATGTTCTGACCGTCTTTCGGCGTGCTAGGGTTTGCACGTATGAAAGGCGTCAAGGTGTTGATTGTGTCACTACGGCGCCCGTCGTGGGGGCATTCGGATTTGACTTAGGTTAGGAAAGTTGAAGTGTCGGCGGCTCTTGTCTTCGGAAGAGGGCCGTTCCGACGGGCTGCCTGACCGAACTTGAAGAGGAGGACGGCGCGTCCTCTCCCGTCCCGGGGACTGCGCGCCGAATTTCTATGAAGCAGGAATTTCAGATCAAGGGCGAGCTCATCACGCTCGACGCCCTTCTCAAGGCTGTCGGCGCGGCCGACTCCGGCGCTCATGCCAAGGCGATGGTCGCCGAGGGCCTCGTGCGCGTCGACGGCGAGGTCGAGCTTCGCAAGACGAGGAAGCTCCGCGGCGGCGAGCGCGTGGAGCTCGAGGGCCTGACCGTCGTGCTCAAGGCCGATCCGGCCTTTGCCGCACGGGACTGAGTCCGCACGTCAAGCGTAATGAATGCAAAAATGCCGGCTTCCGCAGGAAACCGGCATTTTTTCACTGGGCCGCAGCAGGGTTATCTGGTGTCCTTGAGCTCGCGGCGCAGGATCTTGCCCACGGCGGTCTTCGGGAGCGAGTCGACGAAGATGATCTCGCGCGGCATCTTGTAGCCCGTGAGCTGGGTGCGGCAGTACTTCTTGACGTCGTCGGCGGTGAGGGCGGGATCCTTGCGCACGATGACGGCCTTGACGGTTTCGCCGGACTTGGCGCTCGGAACGCCCACGACGCCCACTTCAAGCACGCCGGGCATGCTCGCGATCACGTTCTCGACTTCGTTCGGATAGACGTTGAAGCCGGAGACCAGAATCATGTCCTTCTTGCGGTCCGTGATCGTGATGCTGCCGTTCATGTCCATGTGGCCCACGTCGCCCGTGCGCAGCCAACCGTCGCGAAGAACGGCGGCCGTCTCCTCGGGCTTGTTCCAGTAGCCCTGCATGACCTGCGGGCCGCGCACGCAGATCTCGCCCGTGTATTCGGGGATCTTGTCGGGCGACGGGCAGCAGCCGAGGTCGCGGAAGCCTTCGCCGCGGATGGACACTTCGGTCGACGGGATGGGCACGCCCACCGAGCCGTCCCACGGAGCCTCGGGGATGTTGCCGCAGACGCCGGGCGAGCATTCCGTGAGACCGTAGGCCTCGAGGATGTTGCAGCCCGTCTGCTGCTTCCAGCGTTCGGCGATGGTGCGCTGCACCTGGGAGCCGCCGCCTGCGGTGACCTTGAGGCGCGTGAACTTGTGGGCGCAGAAGATCTTGTTGTTGAGCATCGCGGCGAAGAGCGTGTTGACGCCGACGATGATGGAGAAGTCCCACTTGGCGCATTCCTTGGCCAGCCCGTCGATGTCGCGCGGGTTGGTGATGAGCACCATGTTCGCGGCGAACTGCGTGAAGGAGAGCGTCGCCGTGAGGGAGAAGATGTGGTAGAGCGGAAGCGCCGTGAGGGCGACTTCCTCGCCTTCCTTGCAGGCGCTCGCAAGCCAGTAGCCCACCTGCTGGAGGTTGGCGAGGAGGTTGCGGTGCGTGAGGATGGCGCCCTTGGCAACGCCGGTCGTGCCGCCCGTGTACTGCAGGAAGGCGATGTCGGTGTTGTGGATCTCGTGGGCGGTGAAGCCGTGACGGCGGCCGATCTCAAGCGCCTCGTTGAAGCCGACGGCGTTCGGGAGCGAGTATTCGGGCACCATCTTCTTCACCTTGCGCACGACGAAGTTGACGAGCGTGCGCTTGAAGAACGGGAAGAGGTCGCCGACGGCGGTCGTGATGATGTGCTCGCACTTCGTGCCGGGCAGGGCGTTCTGGAGCGTCTTGGCGAAGTTCTCGATGATGATGATCGCTTTCGCCTCGGAGTCGCGCAGCGTGCCGTTGACCTCGCGGGAGGTGTAGAGCGGGTTGATGTTGACGACGATGTAGCCCGCGCGAAGGCAGGCGTACATGGCGATGACGTACTGCAGAAGGTTCGGCATCATGATGGCGACGCGGTCGCCGGGCTTGAGGCCGAGACTCTGGAGGTAGGCGGCGAGTTCCTTGGTGAGCGCAGCCGTGCGGCTGTAGGTCAGGCCGCAGTCCATGTTGGTGTACCCCACCTTGTCGGGGTAGCGCGCGGCGATGTCGTCGAGGACGGCCGGAATGCTCGGATAGCGGTCCGGATTGATTTCGTGCGGGACGCCTGCGGGGTAGCTCTTGTACCAGGGAAAGCTTTGAGTCATGTCTGAGTGATCTTCGAATTCTTGCGATGGTGGCCGGCCTGAGCCGGCGGTGCGGATGCGCCCGAAGGAAGGCTTGGCTCCCATGGTCCGCGCCGTTGATGAACATCGGCGAAAGGCGGACGAGCGCACCTAGCTTAAGTTTAGCGGCACGAGGACGCGAAAACGAGGTCAAAAAACACGACTTAACCCCTATATGCGCAAAAAGCCTCCGGATTCCGGAGGCTTTTCGTGTGCCGAACCTGAGCGGAAGGCTTAGGCTTCGAGCGTCAGGCAGTGGCGGGCGTATTCTTCAACGGCTTCCCAGTCGGTGTAGTCGATGACGGCCGTCATTTCCGTCGGGCCCTTGGTCATCTTCATGATCATCTGGATGAGCTTGGCGTCGATCCAGCTCCAGTTCGGGTAGTCGACCTTGCCGGCGAAGCACTTGACGTCCTTCGGGTGCCACGGGTTGTTCTCAAGGAACTTGCGGCAGTAGACGTTGCCTTCGGGCGTGGCCTTGGCCGGGTTGCGGGCGATGACGGTCACGTTGAAGAAGCTGTTGGGCTTGGCGTCGAGGACGGCCTTCCAGCGGTTGACGAAGGCGAGGAACTGCTTACGGAACACGCCGTAGAGGACGGGAGCGCCGCAGATGACGAGGTCGTACTTGTTCCAGTCGACGCCTTCGCGGTCGGCTTCAAGCACGTGCATCATGTCGGCCTGGTGGCCTTCGGCAATGATGGTTTCCCAAATGCGGCGGGCGATACGAGCGGTATGGCCGGAGCGGCTGTCGTAAACAACAAGCACCGTCTTCATGTTCTATTCTCCAAAAGGGTCGCCGGCGCGCAGGCGAGCGCACGCCGAAAAATGTGTTTCAAGAGCAGGGCTTTCGCAGGTCTTCCCTACTCCCGCCTGTATTTTAGCCAAGTGTATATTGTCCGAGCCTTAACCGTATGGGGAGAAACGACGAAGATTGCGGGTAAAACCCGATGTTGCAAGGACAATCAGTGCTACAATCACGCACTTGTGACGGCGACCGTTCGCCGTCGATAGTTTCACCCATCGCCGTGTCCGCCTGCTGCCCGACGTGCAGCCTTTTTTGTTTTTGAGGACCCGGCGGATCAACTTGGAAGAATATGGCAAAGGAAGATCTCATCGAGATGTCGGGCCAGGTGCTTGAAGTGCTGCCCGATGCCCGTTATCGCGTCAAACTTGACAACGGTCATGAACTGGTGGCCTACACCAACGGCAAGATGCGCAAGCATCACATCCGCATTCTCGCGGGCGACAAGGTGTCCCTCGAGCTCTCGCCGTACGATCTGACCAAGGGCCGCATCACCTTCCGTCACATCGAAGGCCGTCCGCCCGCCGGTGCCCAGAACGGCAACCGCCGTCGCTAAGAGGCCCGGTCGTCAGATCGCGTGAATCAATGAAAAACCCCCGAAGCCGCATGGCCCGGGGGTTTTTCTTTTGTCGTTCCTTCCGGACGTCCGTCCTTCTGCTTAGAACGCGTCCTTGTAGAGGATGAAGAACGTGATCGTCAGATGGTAGAAGACGGGGGCCGCGAAGGTGAGGGGAGCGAGGCGCGCAAGCGTGCCGCGCGTCATGTAGATGTCCCCTTCGCCCGCAAGGCGCGTGGCGCCCATGCTGTGGCGCACGGAGTTGATGACCAGGTCGCCCATCACGCAGGAGGCCGCGATGATGACGGCCATGATGACGGCCTGCCAGGCGCGGAACGGCGTGATCCAGAACATGGCCGCACCGGCGAGCACGCCGCAGAAGGAGCCGATGAGCGTGCCCTTGATCGTGCGGTTGGAATTGAAGCTCAGGGTCTTGCCGCCGAAGAAGGAGCTGGCGATGCTCGAGGCGAGGTCGCTCACGAACACGACGAGCAGGAAGAAGAGGAGCAGCAGCGGACCGGACGAGTTGTAGCGCGTCAGGTCGAGCGTCGCGATGGCGGGCGCGTGACTCACGCAGAAGACGCAGAGCATGACGCCCCACTGCACCTTGGCGACGCGCTCGAGATAGCGCTCCGTGTCCTTCGTCATGGCCATGATGACGGGCAGCGCGAGGAACAGGTACGTCGGAATGAAGAGCGTCGTGAAGTACGAGAGGTCGAAGCCGATGAGCGCGTACTGCACGGGAATCGCGATGTAGAACGCGACGACGAGCGCATTGTGGTCGGTGGGCTTCGTGGGTGTGATCGCAATGAACTCCCTCAGCAGGAAGAAGCTGATGAGCGCGAAGAAGACGAGAAGCGTGGCCTGGCCGAGCGCAAAGGCGATCGTGAAGACGACGATGAGCCACCAGGACATGCGCACGCGGGCATTGACCGCAAGCAGGCGGGCGCGCTGCTCGGGATCGCTGCTGCGGTTCAGGGCCCAGTTGGCGTAGAAGGTGCCGGCGGCGGCAAGAAGCGCGAGGCCGACGAGAAGGATGCCGTAGGCCTCCTGAATGGTGAATCCGAGTCTCATGGCTGTGCTAGGGAGATGATGGCGTTGCGGGCGCGTTCAAGGAAATCCTCCTTCAGGTCTTCGGGAGAATGCTCGAGCGGGGCGCCGAAGCGGATGGAGCAGACGGTGGGAACGGGAAGAAGCACGCCCTTGGGCATGGCGCGGTGCAGGTTCTCGATGTAGACGGGAATCAGCTCGACCTGGGGGAATTCCTTCATCAGGCGCCAGATGCCGGACTTGAACTCGCTCGGCAGCGGCTGGGGACGGCGGGTGCCCTCGGGGAAGATGATGAGGGAGGAGCCTTCCTGCAGCGCCTGACGCAGGGGATCGAGCGGATTGCTGTGTTCCGTGCGTCGGCGGTCGACGAGCACGACGTTGAGCTCGTCAAGCGCGATGCGGCGGCGAAGCAGGCCCTTTTCCCAGTAGTCCTTGGCGGCGACGGGGCGAACGAAGGGACGGAGCTGCGGGGGCAGCGAGGCCCAGATCACGATCGTGTCGAGATGGCTCGTGTGGTTGGCGAAGTAGATGCGCTGCTTGGAGGACGGCGCACAGCCCTGCCAGTGGGGGTAGGCGCCGACGAGCAGCCTCGTGAGCCACACGATGGGCGTCATTAGCTTGAACGATTTGAACACGATATGTTCCTGTTTTAAGGGAATCCAAACATTATAAACCGCACGGGTGGTGCGCTTAAACGGCGTTTTCCGCAGTGCCGCCAACGGACAGCGCATCGATGCGGATGGTGGGCATGCCTACGCCCACGGGCACCTGCTGGCCGTCCTTGCCGCACTGTCCCGTGCCCTCGTCAAGTGCAAGATCGTTGCCGATGAGCGGGATGTGCTTGAGGGCCTCGGGACCCGAGCCCGAGAGCATGGCGCCGCGCACGGGGTGCGTGAGCCTGCCGTCCTCGATCATCCAGGCGCGGCTCATCGCAAAGACGAACTTGCCGCTGGTGATGTCAACCTGGCCGCCGCTGAAGTTGCTCGCGTAGATGCCTCGTTTGACCGACTTGACGATGTCGGCGGGATCGCAGTCCCCTGGCGTCATGAAGGTGTTGGTCATGCGCGGCAGGGGCAGCGTGGCGAAGCTCTCGCGTCGGCCGTTGCCCGTCGGGGCGGTCCCGAGAACGCGGGCGCTCGTGAGGTCGTGCATGTAGCCCGTGAGGATGCCGTCCTCGATGAGCGTCGTGCGCGCGGCGGGCGTGCCTTCGTCGTCGGCGCCGATGGAGCCGCGCGCAAGTCCGATCGTGCCGTCGTCGACGACCGTGACGCCGGGGGATGCGACGCGCATGCCGATCCTGCCCGTGAAGGCGGAGGTGCCCTTTCTGATGAAGTCGCCTTCAAGTCCGTGGCCCACGGCCTCGTGGAGCAGAATGCCGGGCCAGCCCGGACCGAGCACGACGGGCATGATGCCTGCAGGTGCGGGTGCGGCGCCGAGATTGTGGATCGCCTCCGAGACGGCGTCGCGAGCCCACTTGCGGATGCGCTCCCGCGTGAAGAACTCAAGCCCCGCGCGTGCGCCGCCTCCGGCCGAGGCTCGCTCGCGCCTGCCGTTTTCCGAGGCGATGACCGAGATCGAAAGGTAGACCATGGGGCGGATGTCGCCCGTAAGCAGGCCGTCAAGGCGGCAGAGGAGCGTTGCATCCGTCTCGCACTGAAGGGTGACGACCACGTCTGTGACCCTGGGATCCGCCTCGCGCGCCAGGGCGTCGGCCTCGCGGATGAGCTCAAGCGCCTGCGGCGTGTGCATGTTCGAGGATGCGTCCTCCGTCCCGCAGCAGGGCCTGTAGGAGCCGGGGGTGAGGCAGGCGGGGATGACGACGCCGGGGGCGCCCTCGGGGGCGTAGGCGGCCGAGGCGGCCACGGTGCCTGCAGCATCGAGAAGCGAGACGGGCGTGAGCACGTCCGTGTAGGCGAGCGTGGAGGTCTCGCCGCAGACGGTGCGCAGTCCCGCGCCCCTGTCGATGGAGAAACCGCCCGTCTTGACGGCGCCCTCGTCGAGAATCCAGGAGCGGGAGACGGTCTGCTGAAGGTAGATGTCCGCCCAGTCCGCGCCTGCCGGCGTCATGCGGCCGAGCACCTTGAGAAGCGCGCCGTCGTCGAGTCCCGTGCCCGAGTAAAAAAGCGCTTGAGCGGCCGAAAGCCGCTCAAGCGAGGATGTGAATGTCGTCATGTGTTCAGTAGATCGTGCGCGAGGCGAGCGCGGGAAGCGTACTTCGGACGTTCTCGAGCTGGCTGCGCTCGATGTTGCCGATCACGATGCCCGTCCCGGAGGCGAGCTCGCTCACCATGCCGCCCCAGGCGTCGATGATTCTGGAGTGGCCCCAGGTGCGCCTGCCGCAGGCATGGTGTCCGCCCTGGGCGGCCGCTGCGACGAAGCACTGGTTCTCGATGGCGCGTGCGGCGAGCAGCGTCGCCCAGTGGGCGCGGCCCGTCATTTCCGTGAAGGTCGCGGGCAGCACGATGAGGTCGGGCTGGGAAAGGCCGCGGAAGAGTTCGGGAAAGCGCAGGTCGAAGCCGAGCGAGAGGCCGACGGAGAAGGCCTCGCCGTCCCAGGTCGTCATCCTGAAGGTGACGGGGGACTTGCCGGGCTCGATGTAGATGCGCTCGTCGTAGCACTCGGTCTTGTTCTGCAGGCGGAAGAGATGGATGCGGTCGTAGCGGGCCGCGATGTTGCCTTCCGGATCGAACACGAGCGAGGACTGCGTGTAGTGGGTGGCGTCCTCTCCCTTGAGCGGAATCGAGCCGGCGACGACCCAGAGGCCGCAGCGCATGGCCGCCATGCGCACGGCATCCTGAATCGGGCCTTCGCCGACGGCTTCGGCAATGCCGAGGTTGGCGGCGTCGCCCGCCATCAGGGCGAAGTTCTCGGGGAGCACGACGAGATCGGCGCCCGAGTCGGCGGAGGCCGAAATGAGGTTGACGGCGTCGAGAACGTTCTGTTCGGGATCGAGCCCCGAAATCATCTGGCAGGCGGAAATGCGCATGGTGTCAAAAGAAAGGGATGTTGTGTCCGCACATTGTAGCGGATGCGTTCTAGTCGAAAAGCGGGCGGATGCGTTCGCCGGGCGCGGCGGGCTTGATTTCCGCGCCGAGTTCTGTTCGCGAGGCCTTCTCGACGACGGGGTCGTCGAACGGGCCCTTGATCTCGTACTCCATGCGGAACATGTTCGAGAGCTGGTCCTTGAGAACCCACTGCGTGAGGAAGGTGCCGATGCCGACGGCGGGGTTGATGATCGAGAGCGCAAGCGCCGGCCCGCCCGCGTTGATGGCGGGGAGGATGATGGCGTCGAGGTCGAGCGTTTCCCTGACGAGGCTGATGCTGCCGCCCACCATCACGGTGGCGGACGAGCCGAGGACGGAGGCCTTCGGAATGTTCAGGACGCCGTCCTTCACCGTGCCCGCAACGTGGGCGGAGTCGAAAGCGAAGCCCTTGGCGAGCACGTCCCTGAAGTCGAGCGTGAGCCTGCGCAGCAGGTGCTGCATCGACAGCAGGCTCAGCAGGCGGCCTGCGCCCGGCTCGATCTGCAGGAATTCGCCGCGCTTCATCTCGCTCGAGAAGGAGCCCCTGAGCGTGGAGAGGTCGGGGCGGTGGGGCGCGTTGTTCCAGGAGAGGTCGGCGTGCAGGGTCGTCGGCGCGCCGTTCACGGCGTGCGGAATGTCGAGGCTCGCCAGAAGCTTGCCCGCGTCCGGAATGTTGCCGTCGATCGAGACGGAGGTCTCGCCCGACTTGCCGGGCGTGCGCACCCAGCTGCCTCGTGCGCGGATGACGCTGCCCGCATTGCGAAGGGCCGCCTCGGTGATGCGCCAGACGATGTTGCCCGCCTCGACCCTTCGGCTGGCCTCGAACTCGACCTTGCCGAGGTGACGCTTGCCCACCTTGAGGTCGTCGATGACAAGCGAGATGTCGGGCAGGTCGGAGACGGTCGTGACGGCCTCCTGCCTGGCGCTCGGCACGAAGCTTTCGGCCTTGCTGTCGGGAAGCGCGAAGCGGGTGAGGTTGACCTTGAGGCGTGCATGGGCCTCGCTCGTCGCCTGGTTGTATTCGATCTGTCCTGCGGCGTCGTCGCCCGCCACCCTGGCGTGCCAGTCGTTCTTCGCAAAGCGTCGGGCCGTGAGGCTGAGGTTGCGGAACTCCTTGTCCGACCAGAGGGCGCTGCCGATCTCGGCCTCGACCACGGAAATGCGGTCGACGGCCGATTCACCGGCCGCAGTCCTGCCGCTGCCGGGCTTCGCGGGACTTTCGTCCTGAAGAATGTAGGGCTGCCAGTCGTCGATGGACGCACGGGGCGTCTCGACGCGGATCGCGATGCCTTCGGCGGGAACCCGCATGGGTGCGGATCCGAGGCCTGCGTAGCCGTGCCTGAGCGAGAGGCCGTCCTTGTCGCGGGCGAAGCGAAGCGCCACGGCGGCGCGTCCGGGGCTCGATACGTCGACGTGCATGGCCTTTTCGGGAAGCGTGACGCTGAAGGTCGTGGGCCACTTCTCGCCCGCCGCCTTTTCATAGGGCTCGGGCAGCGTGCTCGCGATGCCGTCGAGGTCCGTCCTGCCCGTGACGGCGAAGCGGCTCTTCGTGAGCCCGATTTCGGCGTCGACATGAACGGGGGCCGTGCCCGTGAGCTTTTTGAAGAAGGGCTCGGCGACATCAATGCCGAGGAAGTGCTCGAGTTCGGCCGTCGTCGGCTCGGCATCGATGCCGAGCGTCATGACGCCGTCCTTCGTTTCGGCAGTGACCTTGACGGGCTTGCCGCCGGGACTCGTGCCCGTGAGGGGCGCGGACGTGACGACGCTCTTTTCCGTGATGTGCAGGCTCCCGTTGACGCCCGAGACCGTCGGCAGGTTGAGGCCGTAGTAGAAGGTGGCGTTGCGGATGTCCGCATCGATGTTGACGCGCAGGTTCCTGACGATGTCGCCGGAAAGGGGAATGTGGAGGTTCATGCGCACGTCGGCGGCGCCCGAGCCTTTGCTTTCGGCGAATGCGGAGGAGAGGATGTCGTTGAGCATCCTGCCCTGATTGAGATAGCGGAGCACGCGGCCGAGGTCTCCCTGAGCGCGGCCCGTGATCTCCAGATCGGCGTCCGTGTAGGACTTCATGCTGACGACGACGTCGCTTGCCTTGAGATCGTGCGAGGTTGCGCTCCTGCCGCGGATTTCGAAGCCGTTTCCGATGAAGGCGAGGTGCGCGTCGATGTTGTTGAGGACGGGCCAGCTCGAGGCGGTCTCCCAGCTGCCGTCAGCCTTCCTGACGTGCGAGGGGAGGAAGTCGAGCCTGCCGCCCGTCACGTCGGCTTCGATCGCAAAGTGTCCGTCGTTCTTGTGCTTGCCGTCCCAGGGGAAGTGCTCGAGCGGTCCCTTCACGATGAAGGTTCCGTTGGAGCCGCTGCCGCCGAGAATGCCGGCCTCAAGCCAGTCGAGCACGTCGTCGCCCACGACGAGCGGAATGTAGTCGGGCACGGCCGTCGCCCTGGCCCTGCTGATCGTGCCGTTGAGCTCAAGCGTGCCGGGGCCGCCCGTCGCCTGCCAGCTGCCGCTTCCCTTGAGCGCGGCGCCCGGATTCGAGGCCTCGAAGGACGGAAGGCGGATGGTGAGCGTCGGATGGGGCACGATCTCGGCGGTTGCCTTGAGCGTGTCGAACTTCATGTCGGGGTGACGGAAGATGCCGGGGAAGGAAAGGGTCGACTTCGGGCTGTCGAGGACCACCTTGAAGCCCTCGCCGTTCTTGAGGGGCGAGATCGAGCCCGAAATGGCCCTGAAGCCGGGAATGCCGTCCGCAGCCTTGAGGGAGAGGTCCCTGAAGGAGGCGGCGGGACGCCAGTTGCCGGGGTCGGAGGGATTGCCCGAGAAGGCGACGCTGACGTCCTTCAGGTAGCCCTCGGGGGCGTGTGCGGTCACGAAGGAGCGCACGGCGTCGTCAAGCGGAAGCTCGGGAACGAGGGCGATGAGCGAGCCGATGTCGAGGCGCGAGACGGTGATGGCGCCGTCGGAGATCTGGCCCGCGCTGTCGGTCCTGATCGTGACCGAGGCGTCAGTGGGCTTGAGGCGGCGACGGTCGGCCGTCATGAAGTCCAGCTTCCTCACGCCGAAGGTCTGTTCGGCGCGGTCGCCGAACGAGCCGTTGTAGTAGAGGCGCGATTCGAGCCAGGCAAGCTTCAGGGGCTCGAGATTGTCGGCGAGCTGAGTGTGGATGTCGAGCAGCGCGACGTCGGCCGTGGCGCTCGTGATGCGGCCGTCCGCAAAGCCCGCCCAGACCTCGGCGGCGCCCGAACCCGAGGACATGAGCTGCGGGAAGCCCGCGCGCGAGAGAAGCTTCGCGACGTCTGCGTGCGAGAAGCGCACGTAGGCCTGGCCCTTCCAGGTCAACGGGTTCGACGTGTCCGTGAAGATGTGGCGGTCGATGCGGGCCACGGCGGTGAAGTATTCGCCCTGCCTGTGCGGACTCTCCTCGGCGCTGATGTGAGCGGTGCCGTCGACGGCGGCTCGCCAGTCGAGAAGCGTCTGCTCGAAGACGACGTTCGCGTTCGTGACGCGGACTTCGGCGGCGCCGGGGCTGTAGCGGTCGTCATAGGTGATGGTGCCGTTGACGAGCTCGAGCTTCTTCTGCGCGAGGAACCAGGCGGCGACCCTGCTGTCGCCGGAAGCGTCGTCGGTTTCCTCGTCGCTTCCCTCGGGGAGATTGACGACGAAGCCCGCAATGTCGAGCGTCGTTTTGTCGAGACGGGTGATGCGCAGGTCGGGACTGCTGATGCGCAGCAGCTGGAAGCGGGGCTCGAGATGCCAGAGCGAGGACCAGGCGAGTCTTGCCTTGACTTCGGGGAGCGTGAGCGAGACGGGGCCGCCCGGCCTTGCAAGCTCGAGCTGCCTGACGGTGATGACGGGCCAGAAGCGCTCGAAGCCTGCGGAGAATTCGCCCGCATGGACGTCGACGCCCGCGGCTTCGGAGACGAGGGCCGCGATTTCATCCCTGTAGTGGTCGGCCTGCGTCATGAAGAAGACGCGGGTGCCGATGACGAGGATGCAGATGATGAAGTAGAGCCAGACGGCGAGCTTCACGATCGGATGGGAGAAGCTGAGCTGCGTCGCGAAGTTGCCGCGACCTCTGTAGCTGATCGAACGGCGGCGGAAAAACTTTTTCTTCATCGGCGGCGGTGCAGAGTCTGAGACCTTTTGACTGGCATTGTACTGCAGGCCGAAGGACCTCCAACAGCGGGGCGGCCCCCGGCACTCTCCGTGAGGCCGTGCCGATTTGGCTAGAATGGACAGACGGGTTCGCCCCATGAATTCAACAGATACTTCCCTGCTTTCGGAGTCCTTCATGCCCTCACTGACTCTTGAGGACGTCGTCCGCTTCTCGCCCTTTGTCGCACGGTCGTTGTCGGCCATGCATCCCGGAGAGGACGCTCAGGCGTGCCTCGCGCATTTTGAGAGGATCGTCGAGGAGACGTTCCCGCGGGAGGCCATGGAGGCCGAGGCGGCGGCCGCGGCCGACAGCCAGTCGCTGCGCATGAAGCTCAGGGAGATGAGGCGCCGCCTCATCGTGAACATCATCGGGCGAAACGCGACGGGTCGCATCGACTACTTCGACGTCGTGAGGCTCATGAGCGACTTCGCCGAGACGGCCGTCACGGCGACGGTGAAGGTCAACGCCAGAGAGCTGGCCGAGCGCTGCGGCGTGCCGTACGGCATGTCGGGACGTCCTCAGGACCTGATGGTCGTGGGCATGGGCAAGCTCGGCGGCCGAGAGCTCAACGTCTCCTCCGACATCGACCTCATCTTCCTCTTCGACGAGGAAGGCGAGACGCGGGCGACGCCCGAATTTCCGAACGCCCGCCGCACGCTCACCGTGCAGGAGTTCTATGAAAGGCTTGCAAGGCGCGTGATTCCCGCCCTGAACGACATTGAGGGGCCGGGCTTTGTCTTCCGAGTCGACATGCGCCTGCGCCCGAACGGCGAGTCGGGTCCGATCGTGTGCTCGACGGACATGCTCGAGGAGTATCTCTACACGCAGGGCCGCGACTGGGAGCGCTTCGCCTGGCTCAAGGGCCGCATCATCAACGAACCCGTCTTCTCGGCGCCCGAGGACTTCGAGCAGCAGAAGCGGAACGTCTCGTCCCTCGTGCGTCCGTTCGTCTTCAGAAAGTATCTGGACTTCAACGCCATTTCGTCGCTCACGCGCCTGCACGAGATGATCCGCGCCGAGACGGCCAGACGCGAACTCGCCCGTGGAGGCACGTGCATCAACGTCAAGCTCGGGCGCGGCGGCATCCGCGAGATTGAGTTCCTCACGCAGACGCTGCAGGTCATTCGCGGCGGACGCGATCCGCTTCTTCGCGGGCGCGAGACGCTCGCGATGCTCAAGGCGCTCTCAGGCGACGGCGGCATTTCCGCCGAAATGGCCGAGAGGCTCTCCGAGCACTACGTCTTCCTGCGCAACGTCGAGCATGCCATTCAGTATGTCAATGACGAACAGACGCAGCGCCTCCCGAAGGAAGGCGAGGGACTCACGGCCGTGGCGGGTCTTCTGGGCATGCCCGCCGACGAACTCTGGAGCCGTCTTGAGGGCGTGCGCGAGTATGTCGCCGCCGCCTTCGACAGCGTCTTCCAGGTCCATGAGCCCGCCGCGGACACGGCCGACTGGCCCACGGGCTGGGAGACGGGCACGTCGAGCGCGAGCGAGGCGCTCGCAGGCAAGCTCAGGTCTCTGGGCTACGGCGACGACGTCGACGAGCTTGTCTCGCGCATCATGCGTCTTGCCTCGGCCCGTGCGGGCCGAAGCCTCTCCGACGAGGCGAGGAAGCGCCTTCAGAGCCTGATTCCCGTCGTGGCCGAGGGATGCCCGGAGTGGCTTCCCAAGGACGGCCCGCGCGTGGTGCCGGCGGTCGAGGTGTTCTCCCGCTATCTGAAGCTGCTTGAGGCGATCGCGGGCCGCTCGACCTACGTGGCGCTCCTCTCGCAGTATCCGAAGGCCGCCGAACGCGTCGGACGCGTGCTGGCGGCGAGCCGCTGGACGGCCGACTACATCGTGCGCCATCCGATCATCCTTGACGAGCTCGTCGACGGACGCATCCACGAGATGGACGACTTCACGCCCGTCGACTGGAGCGAGTGGGCGGACAGGCTGCATCGTGCGCTCGTCGAGGCCGACGGCGATCAGGAGCGCCAGATGAACGCGCTTCGCGACGCCCATCACTCCGCCGTCTTCAGGCTGCTGATTGCGGACCTTGACGGCCGCTTCACGGTCGAGCGCCTGGCGGACCATCTCTCGGCGCTGGCCGACGCCGTGCTCGAGGAGGTGCTCGATCTGGCCTGGGCCAGCATGACGAAGAAGCACTGCGACCGTCCGAAGTTCGCCGTGATCGGCTACGGCAAGCTGGGCGGCAAGGAGCTCGGCTACGACAGCGACCTCGATCTGGTCTTCATCTATGACGATCCCGATCAGGAGGCCGACCTCACGTACAGCCGCCTCGTGCGCCGCATGATGAGCTGGCTGACGATCCAGACGTCGTCGGGCAAGCTCTTCGACGTGGACCTGAGGCTGCGTCCGAACGGCGACAGCGGCCTCATCGTGTCGTCCTTCGACATGTTCAGCCGCTATCAGAGGAACGCCGACGGCAACGGCGCCTGGTTCTGGGAGCATCAGGCCCTCACGCGCGCCCGCTTCGTGGCGGGCGATCCGGACGTGGGCAAGCGCTTCGAGGACGAGAGGCGCGAGATCCTGATGATGCCGAGGACGCAGGACGAGGCCCGCGCGAGCGTGCTCGAGATGCGCAGGAAGATGCTCGACGGGCATCCCAACCGCACGGCGCTCTTCGACATCAAGCACGACCGCGGCGGCATGGTCGACGTGGAGTTCATCGTGCAGCTTCTCGTGCTCACGCACTCCGCGGAGCATCCCGAGCTGGTCAACAACTTCGGCAACATCCTGCTTCTTGAAAAGGCGGCCGACCTCGGCCTGACGGATCCCGCCGTTTCGGCGCCCGCCGTCAGGGCGTATCGACGCTACCGCGCCCTGCAGCACGAGATCAGGCTCAATGCGGGCGAAGGCGTGCCCGTGCGCGTTCCTGCGGACATGATCGAGGCCGAACGCGAGGCCGTGCTCAAGCTCTGGAGAACGGTGTTTGAGACCGATGCGCCTCTGAGAGAAGGCGATGCGGCCGATCAGTCCGAAACGCGCTAGACTGTCGGACGATCGAATTTCCATCAACCGGAGCACGTGATGCCCATTGCCGTTCCTGATTACAAAGCCCCGTCCTGGTGTCCCGGCGGTCATCTTCAGACCGTCATTCCCGCCAAGTTCATGCCGAGGCCCGCGATCGAGTACAGGCGCGAGAAGGTCGAGCTTCCCGACGGCGACTTCATGCTCTGGGACTGGGCCGTGCCCGAGCCCGCCGATCCGTTGGCGCCCGTGCTCGTGCACTTCCACGGGCTTGAGGGCTCAAGCCGCAGCCACTATGCCGAAGCGCTGATGGCGGCCTGCACCGAGCGCGGCTGGCGCGGCGTCGTCGCGCACTTCAGAAGCTGCGGCGGCGAGATGAACAGGCTGCCGCGCGCCTACTTCGCGGGCGACAGCGACGACTGCGAATGGGTGCTCAGGACCGTGCACGAACGCTTCCCCAACGCGGAGCTCAGGGCCGTGGGCGTGAGCCTCGGCGGCAACCAGCTCGCCAAGTACCTCGGGGATCGCGGAACCGACGCGGGCTTCCTGACGGCGGCCGTTTCGGTCGGCGCACCGCTCGACCTCGTGGCGGGCAGCGAGCGCATCAGCAAGGGCGTCAACACCTTTTATGCCGACATGTTCCTTCACACGCTCCGCCAGAAGCTCGAGCTCAAGGCGAAGCAGTTCCCCGACGTGATCCGCGAGGAGGACGTGAAGGCCTGCCGCACGATGTTCGACTTCGACAACACGTACACGGGGCCGATCCACGGGTTCCGCTCGGCGATGGAGTACTGGCAGAAGTGCTCGGCCAAGACGGTGCTCCCCGACGTGCGCGTGCCGCTTCTGCTGCTCAATGCAAAGAACGATCCGTTCTTGCCGCCGTGGTGCCTGCCGACGGCGGACGAGATGAGCGCCTTCGTCACGGGAGATTTTCCCGAAGAGGGAGGACACATCGGATTTCCACAAGGAAGGGCTCCGGGCAACATCAATTATCTGCCGCAACGTATAATGCGCTTCTTCGACACCGGCAGCTGAACCGTCTGACCGGGTGTCAGCCCCTCGTCAATTCCTTCTTTTGGGCAAGCGCCGGCTTTCCGACCGGTAGCCCCTGGAGATCCGCAAGATGCCTTTCAGCATGTCCGGCCGCACCGTCGGCCTCATCAGCCTCATTCTCTTCATCCTCACCATTCCCGCAGGCAACTGGGTGGTGATGAACGTCGGCACCGTCTGTCCGCCCGACAGCCCCTGCCTCATTCCCGTCTGGCCCGGCATCATGTCGCCGTCCGCCGTGCTCTTCGCCGGTCTTGCGCTCATTCTGCGCGACGCGGTCCAGAGCCTGCTCGGCAAGCGCTGGACGCTGGTCGCGATCGCCGTTGGCGCCGCGCTCTCCGGCATTCTCTCCGAGCCCGCGATCATTCTCGGCTCGACCTGCGCCTTCCTCTTCTCCGAGCTGGCCGACTTTGCCGTCTACACGCCGCTTCGCGAACGTCATCTGACGCTGGCCATCGTGCTCTCCGGTCTCGTGGGCTCGATCGTCGACTCCGTGATCTTCCTCTCGCTCGCCTTCGGCTCCCTTGACTTCATCGTGGGCCAGGTGATCGGCAAGTTCTGGATGAGCCTCATTGCGGGCGCCATGATCATCATGTGGCGTAGCACCCGCCGCGCACAGGCCGCCTGAAGACGCGCCTCAATCTGATTTCAGCAGCCGCCAGGGTACGCCCGAGGCGGCTGTTTTCGTTCATGGGGACTGCGGACGGACTGCGGGGGAGCCCCTTCGCGGCGCGGCCTGAAAAAGCGTTCCTTAAGAATGGCGTCCCAGAATGGGGCACTACCACGAATCCGTTTCCAGACCTCACCGTTCCATGGCTAATTCGAACAAAACCGCGCTGCTTCTGATCAATACGGGGAGCCCCGACGCCCCGACCGAGGAGGCCGTCCGCCGCTATCTGGCCGAATTCCTCGGCGACAGGCGCATCGTCGAGCTTCCCCGATGGAAGTGGTGGCCGATTCTGCATGGCATCATCCTGCGCACGCGTCCGAAGAAGTCCGCCGAACGATACAGAGGCGTCTGGACCGACGAAGGCTCGCCGCTCATCGTGCACACGAGGCGCACGGCTGCGGCGCTCGAAGCCGAGCTCGGGATTCCGGTCTACTGGTCCATGCGCTACGGCAGCCCGTCGACGGCGTCCGTCCTCGACAGGATGAAGGCCGACGGCGTCGGCCGCGTCCTCGTCATGCCCATGTTCGCGCAGTATGCTTCCCAGACGACGGCGGCCTGTCTGGACGGCGTGAGCGAATACCAGCTTTCCCATGTCGATGCGCCTGCGGTGCGCACGATTCACGACTATCACGACGATCCCGCCTACATCGACGCGCTTGCCGCGCACGTGCGCGCCTACTGGGACGAGCACGGCTCGCCCGTGAGCACGGGCGGCCGCCTCGTCATGAGCTTTCACGGCATCCCGCAGGCAAGCAGCGACCGCGGCGACGTCTACGAAGCGCAGTGCCTGCGCACTGCGTCGCTTCTCGCCGAAAGGCTCGGCCTTGAGGAAGGCACGTGGAGCGTGTGCTTCCAGTCCCGCTTCGGCCGCGACGAGTGGCTTCGTCCGTACACCATCGACAGCGTCAGGGAGCTGGCCGAAGCCGGCGTGCCGCGCATCGACGTCGTGTGTCCGGGCTTCGCTGCCGACTGTCTGGAGACGATCGAGGAGATCAACGACGAGCTCCGCCGCGAGTATCTGGCCGCCTTCAGGGGCGACTCAGGGGCGGAGTTCCACTACATTGCAGCGCTCAACGACTCGCCCGAGGCCGTGAAGGCCTACGCCTCGATCGTGAGGCGCGAGGCTGCGGGCTGGATCTGACGCACGGACGGCGCATGAGCGGACTTGAAAAACGCCGCACCGTCCCCATATAAGAAGCAATCTATCGGGCCCGCGGAGCGGACTCCCGGGCCGACCCAGTTTCCAGGCGTCTTGGCGACGCTCATACGGAGTGACATATGACTGAAAATACTCAGAACCAGGAAGTGAAGGAAGAAGCCGGCTGCTGCTGCCAGGGCAAGTGCGCCGAAGAGGGCCAGGCCTGCGGCTGCGAGGGCAAGGAAGCCTGTGCGGGTGAAGAGGCCAAGCAGCCCGAAACGCCCGAGCAGACGATCGAAACGCTTCAGACGGCTCTGAAACTCTCCGAAGCCAAGGTGATGGAGCACTACGACCTCTACGTGCGCGCCATGGCGGAGCTTGAAAACACCCGCCGCCGTTCCTCCGAGGAGGTTCAGAAGGCCCGCAAGTTCGGCATCGAGAAGTTTGCCGAAAACCTGCTGCCCGTCGTCGACAGCCTTGAAAAGGCCCTTGAAGTCACGAAGAGCGAGGAGGAGAATCCCGTCCGTGAAGGCATGCTCGCCACGTACCGCCAGTTCATGCACGCCCTCGACGTCTCCGGCATGAAGCCCGTTGATCCGAAGGGCGAGGCGTTCGACCCGCACCAGCATCAGGCCATCGCGATGGTGCCCGCTCCCGAAGGCGTCGCCTCCGGCACCGTGGTCGAAGTCTTCCAGCGCGGCTGGATGATCGCCGACCGCGTTCTGCGTCCCGCCATGGTGAGCGTCGCCCAGGGCTGAGAAGCCCGGCCACGGCCGCTCTGATCAGAAGGCGTCCCGTCGGGGGCGCCTTTTTTCTTGGTGGGCCTCAGAAGGGAAAAGTGATGTTTTTCCCTTGCGGGTCAAGGTCTTGCGGCAGGAGATGTAATTATTTTTGACAAACCTTCGGCGGAAGGCTTGAAAAAAAAGGGGGCATCCCCATATAGGGATTAAGGTCGTTCGCAGGCTGAGGAGATTCCGCCTGCGGACACGTTAGTTTTTGAACGGTCCGAACGCTCCTGCGCGTGCCATGCGCCGCGCCTCAAGATGACGACGTTTCGGACGACAGGTTTTCTTTTAGAGGATTAAACCACTATGGCGAAGATCATTGGTATTGACCTTGGCACCACCAACTCGGCCGTTGCCGTGATGGAAGGCGACAACATCAAGGTTATCGAAAACAGCGAAGGCGCCCGCACGACCCCGTCCATCGTTGCCTACATGGACAACGGTGAAGTGCTCGTCGGCGCCCCGGCCAAGCGCCAGGCTGTGACCAATCCGAAGAACACGCTCTTTGCCGTGAAGCGCCTCATCGGCCGCCGCTTCGACGATGCCGAAGTCCAGAAGGACCTGAACCTGATGCCGTTCACGATCATGCGCGCCGACAACGGCGACGCCTGGGTCGAAGCTCAGGGCAAGAAGCTCGCTCCGCAGCAGGTCAGCGCTGAAATCCTTCGCAAGATGAAGCAGACCGCCGAAGACTACCTCGGCGAAGCCGTTACGGAAGCCGTCATCACGGTTCCCGCCTACTTCAACGACTCCCAGCGTCAGGCCACGAAGGACGCCGGCCGCATCGCCGGTCTTGAAGTGAAGCGCATCATCAACGAACCGACCGCTGCCGCGCTCGCCTTCGGCATGGACAAGGGCGGCAACAGCGACCGCAAGATCGCCGTGTACGACCTTGGCGGCGGCACGTTCGACATCTCGATCATCGACCTCGCCAACATCGACGGCGACAAGCAGTTTGAAGTGCTCTCCACGAACGGCGACACGTTCCTCGGCGGCGAAGACTTCGACCAGCGCCTCGTCGACCACCTGATCAACGAGTTCCGCAAGGACACGGGCGTCGACCTCTCCAAGGACGTTCTCGCCCTGCAGCGCCTGAAGGACGCCGCTGAAAAGGCCAAGATCGAGCTCTCGAGCCGTCAGGAAACCGAAATCAACCTGCCGTACATCACGGCTGACGCCACGGGTCCGAAGCACCTCAACGTCACGGTCACGCGCGCCAAGTTCGAAGCCCTCGTCGAGGACCTCGTCCAGCGCACCATCGAGCCGGTCCGCAAGGCCCTGCGCGATGCCGGTACGTCCACGTCCGACATCACCGACGTCATCCTCGTCGGCGGTCAGACCCGCATGCCGCGCGTCCAGGCCGTCGTGAAGGAATTCTTCGGCAAGGATCCGCGCAAGGACGTCAACCCTGACGAGGCCGTCGCCATCGGCGCCGCCATCCAGGGCTCCGTCCTCACGGGCGAACGCCGCGACGTGCTCCTGCTCGACGTCACCCCGCTTACGCTCGGCATTGAAACGCTCGGCGGCGTGATGACCCCGATGATCAAGCGCAACACGACGATCCCGACGAAGCACAGCCAGGTGTTCTCGACCGCTGAAGACAACCAGCCGGCCGTGACCATCAAGGTCTACCAGGGCGAACGCGAAATGGCCGCCTCCAACAAGCTCCTCGGCGAGTTCAACCTTGAAGGCATTCCGCCGTCTCCGCGCGGCCTGCCGCAGATCGAAGTCACGTTCGACATCGACGCCAACGGCATTCTCCACGTGGCCGCCAAGGACAAGGCCACCGGCAAGGAAAACACCATCACGATCAAGGCCAGCTCCGGTCTGAGCGAAGACGAGATCGAACGCATGGTGCAGGACGCCGAAGCCAACAAGGAAGAGGACCACCGCCGCGCCGAGCTCGCTCAGGCCCGCAATCAGGCCGACGCCGCCGTCAGCCAGGTCCAGAAGACCCTGAAGGAATTCGGCGACAAGGTGGACGGTGCCGACCGCGCCGCCTGCGAAGACGCCATCCGCACGGTTGAAGAGAAGGTCAAGGGTGAGGACAAGGCCGCCATCGACAAGGCCGTCGAAAACCTGATGGCCGCCGCTCAGAAGATCGGCGAAAAGATGAACAAGGCCGCCGCCCAGCAGCAGGCCGCTCCGGAAGGCAATGCCGCCGGCAGCAAGCCCGCCGACGATGATGTGGTCGACGCCGACTTCACGGACGTCAAGAAGTAATCCGTGAGTGACGGCAATCCGGGAGCCCCGGCTCCCGGGCTGATTCGGCCTTGAGTCAGCGCATCAAACGAAGGGTCGGTTCGCTCACGCGATGCCGGCCCTTTTCGAGTTTTGAAAAAATCAAAAAGAAGACGGGGCAGCTCCCCGCAGGGATTGGGTAATGTCTGATCGCGATTATTACGAGGTGCTCGGCGTCGGCAAGGACGCTTCCGCCGACGACATCAAGAAGGCCTACCGCCGCATGGCCATGAAGTACCATCCGGACCGCAATCCGGGTGACAAGGTCGCCGAAGAGAAGTTCAAGGAAGTCGGTGAAGCCTACGCCGTGCTTTCCGACGACCAGAAGCGCGCCGCCTACGACCGCTACGGCAAGGCGGGCGTGGATCCCAGCGCTGCGGGCGGTCCCGGCGGCTTCGGCGGGTTCGGCAACATGAACGGCGCCGACTTCCAGAGCGCCTTCGGCGACATCTTCAGCGACATCTTCGGCGGTGGCGGCATGCGCGGCGGCCGTGCCGCCCGCGAGCAGGGCATCCGCGGCAACGACGTGCGCTTCGAGCTTGAAATCTCGCTTGAGGACGCCGCCATGGGCCGCACGATGGAGATCCGCGTGCCCGCCTGGGACGAGTGCCAGTCCTGCCACGGCACGGGCTGCAAGCCCGGCACGTCCAGGAGGACCTGTCCGACCTGCCAGGGCCACGGCGCCGTGCGCGTCTCCAACGGCCTCTTCCAGGTCCACCAGACCTGCCCGAAGTGCCATGGTTCCGGCCAGATCATCTCCGATCCGTGCCCGAACTGCCAGGGCGTGGGCAAGATCCGCACGACCAAGGTCGTGGAGGTCAAGATTCCCGCCGGCATCAACGACGGCCAGCGCATCCGCATGTCGGGCCGCGGCGAGCCGGGCATGAACGGCGGCGAGTCGGGCGACCTCTACATCGAGATCTCGGTCAAGCCGCACGACATCTTCTCGCGCGACGGCGACGACCTTCACACCGAGCTTCCCGTCTCCTTCGTGACGGCGGCGCTCGGCGGCGAGCTCACGGTTCCGACCCTTGAGGGCGAATCGCGCATCACGCTGCCCGAAGGCACGCAGTCCGGCAAGACCTTCCGCCTGCGCGGCAAGGGCGTGAAGAACCTGCGTACGGGCGAGCCCGGCGACCTCTTCCTGCACATCTCCGTGGAGACCCCCGTCAACCTCTCCACCAAGCAGAAGAACCTGCTCCGCGAGTTCGACGCCTCCCTCAAGGAAGGCGGCGACAAGCACAATCCCAAAACGCAGGGCTTCTTCGACCGCATGAAGAGCTTCTTCAAATAAGGCGCCGTCAGGGACCTCCCTGATGCGATCGCCGAAAAGGGCACCCGCCTTCGGACGGGTGCCTTTTTTATGCGACTTCGAAGCGTCGGGCGGGGTGGGAAAAAAGATTTGCGCATCTTTTGAGCGAGCTTCATGCGCCTAGGGGATTTGCTTTAAGTAAAAGGAATTAGAGCGCAGAAGACGGCAAATTTCGGTTCGTATAATCGAAATTAACATCCTCGGGCGACAAGCCCCGGCATTCGACTTCCATTACTCAGGGGTGACCCCATGCAGATTTCCAAGATTACGCGCCGCAGCGCCATCGCGCTTTCCGTCGCTGCCGCGCTGACACTCGCGGGCTGCGGCGACAAGGAGCCCGCCAAGGCCGAACTCGTGCCCGTGGGCATCGTCCAGCTCGTTGAACACTCCGCCCTCGACGCCTGCACCAAGGGCGTCAAGGACGCGCTTGCCGAACGCGGCTACAAGGACGGCGTCAACATCAAGATCGACTTCCAGAACGCCCAGGGCGACCAGTCGAATCTGCACAACATCGCCACCCGCTTCGTCTCCAACAAGGACAAGCTGATCTTCGCCGTCGCGACGCCCGCCGCTCAGGCCGTGGCCACGACCGCCAAGGGCACGCCGATCGTTGCGACCGCCATCACCGACTTCGTCGCCGCCAAGCTCGTCAAGTCCGACGAACAGCCCGGCGGCAACGTCACGGGCGTCTCCGACCTCGGTCCGATCGAGGCCCAGCTCGAACTTCTTCTCAAGCTCGTCCCCGACGCCAAGGCCGTCGGCACGATCTACAACTCCAGCGAAATCAACTCCAAGTACCAGGTCGACATCTTCAAGAAGGCCGCCGAAAAGCGCGGCGTGCAGGTGCTTGAGGCCACGGTCTCCAACGTCAACGACATCCAGCAGGCCGCCGCCAGCCTCAACGGCAAGGTGCAGGGCATGTGGCTGCCGACGGACAACGTGCTTGCCAGCGCCATTCCCGCCCTCGCCAAGGTCGCCAACCCCGCCAAGATTCCCGTCATTGCGGGTGAGCGCGGCATGACCGAAGCGGGCTGCCTCGGTTCGATCTCGGTCGACTACTACGAAATCGGCCGCATGACGGGCCAGATGGGCGCCGACATTCTCGACGGCAAGAAGAAGCCGGCCGAGATGCCCGTCCAGCACGTGGCCAACGGCACGCCGGTCTTCAACATGAAGACGGCCGCCGCGATCGGCATCACGATTCCGGACGAACTCAAGAAGGGCGCAGTGCTCTTTCAGTAGCCTCTGAAGGAGGCCGCGCCTCGAGCGGAGCTTGTCGGGGACGCCGGGACGGCGTCTGCGGAGCTCCGCTTTTTTTGAATAGGCCGGCAGGAACAGATTCCGCCGGCGCTCCTACTTAAAAAACAATCGGCAACCCGAACCGCCGAGCGTACCTAGAAAAGGAAATTTCATGCTTGATCTCATTCTCTCGACCGTCGGCCAGGGCCTTCAGTGGTCCGTTCTCGCCCTCGGCGTCTTCCTGACCTTCCGAATTCTCGACATCGCCGACCTGTCGGTCGAAGGCTCGTTCCCGCTGGGCGCGGCCGTGGCCGCCACCGCCATCACGGCGGGCCTCGGTCTGCCCGCCGCCTTCGTCCTGGCGCTCGTCGCGGGTTCGCTCGCGGGCGGCGTCACCGGCCTGCTGACGACGAAGCTCCGCATTCCCGCGCTGCTCGCCGGCATTCTGACGATGATCGGCCTCTATTCCGTGAACCTGCACGTGATGGGCAAGTCCAACGTCGGTCTTCTGCAGAATGAGACGGTCTTCACGATTCTTGAGAACAGCCTCGGCCTTTCCGTCGCCATGAGCGGCCTCGTCGTCGGCCTCGTCTTCGCGGTCGCCATCGCCGTGGTGATCTACTGGTTCTTCGGCACGGAGCTCGGCACCGCCGTGCGCGCCACGGGCTTCAATCCGCAGATGGCCCGCGCCCAGGGCATCAACACCAACACGATGGTCGTGCTCGGCCTCGTCATCTCGAACGGCCTTGTCGCCCTCTCCGGCGCCACCGTCGCTCAGGCCAACGGCTTCGCCGACGTCGGCATGGGCGTGGGCACGATCGTGATCGGCCTTGCCTCCGTCATCATCGGCGAGGTGCTCTTCTCCCCCAAGACGTTCAAGACGAGCCTCGCCGCCGTGATCCTCGGCTCCATCATCTACCGACTCGTCATTGCATTCGTGCTTGAAATGGGCATGCCGCCCAACGACCTCAAGCTCTTTACCGCCGTGCTCGTCGCCATTGCGCTGGCACTCCCGCTCATCAAGGAAAAGATGGCCGGCCTGCGCGCCCGCGCCTGACTTGTGAACTGAACACGAAGGAAAGAAAAAATGCTCGAACTCAAAAACGTCACCAAGACTTTCTTCGCCGGCACGGCCAATGAAAAGAAGGCGCTGCGAGGCGTCTCGTTCACGCTCGAGGACGGCGACTTCTGCACCGTGATCGGTTCGAACGGCGCGGGCAAGTCCACGACGCTCAATGCCATCGCGGGCGCGTTCCCGATCGACTCCGGCTCCATTCTCATCGACGGCGTCGACGTCTCCAGAATGCCCGAGTACAAGCGCGCCGCCTTCATCGGCCGCGTCTTTCAGGATCCGATGCGCGGCACGGCCGCAGGCATGATGATTTCCGAAAACCTTGCCATCGCCGACCGCCGCGGCCGCAGCCAGACGCTGCGCTGGAGCGACCGTGCGGACAGGACGGCCTACTTCACGGAGCTCGTCAAGATGCTCGGCCTCGGCCTTGAGAACCGCATGACGGCCCATGTGGGCCTGCTCTCGGGCGGCCAGCGTCAGGCGCTCACGCTGCTGATGGCCACGCTCGTGCGTCCCAAGCTCCTGCTGCTTGACGAGCACACGGCCGCACTCGACCCGAAGACCGCCGCCAAGGTGCTTGAGCTCACCGAAAAGCTCGTGACCGAACAGCAGCTCACAACGCTCATGATCACGCACAACATGCGTGACGCGCTCCGCTACGGCAACCGCCTCATCATGATGCACGACGGCCGTCCGATCCTTGACGTCAGGGGAGAGGAGAAGGCGAAGCTCACCGCCGTGGACCTCCTGCAGTTCTTCGAGAAGGCCGGCGACGGCGTCTCCGACAAGATGCTGCTCGGCTGACGTTCAACGGAACCGCTGCCGAATCGTCAAAGAAAAATCGGCCGCTCCTGACGGGGGCGGCCGATTTGCGTGGAGCCTGTCCTGATCAGCGCTTCTTCGACGACTTCCTCGCGAACCAGGTGAAGAACACCGGCACGAAGATGGTCGAGATGAAGGTGGCGGCGAGCATGCCGCCGAAGACGCCCGTACCCATGGAGTGGCGGGGGCGCCCGCGCCTGCGCCCGTCGCGATGATGAGCGGCACGACGCCGAGCACGAATGCAAAGGACGTCATCAGAATCGGACGGAAGCGAAGGCCCGCGGCCTCAAGGGCGGCGTCGAAGGGACCCATTCCCTCCTCCATCTTCTGGGCCGCGAACTCCACGATCAGAATGGCGTTCTTGGCCGTGAGGCCGATGAGCACGAGCAGGCCGATCTGGAAGTAGATGTCGTTGGGCGTGCCGCGCAGCCAGATGGCGGTCATGGCGCCGAGGAAGGCGTACGGGACGGCCAGCACGACGGCGATCGGCAGCGACCAGCGCTCGTAGAGTGCGGCGAGGATGAGGAACATCATCAGGATGCCGAAGCCGAAGGCCGTGGCGGACGAGGCGCCGATGCGCTTTTCGTGGTAGGCCTGACCGACCCATTCGATCGTGTAGCCCTCGGGAAGCACTTCACGGGCGGTTTCCTCGACGATCCTGATGGCGTCGCCCGACGAGACGCCCTGAGCGGCTGCGCCGCTGAACTGGGCGGCGAGGTAGCCGTTCATGCGGGCGAGGGCTGCCGCACCGGACGTGCGCTCGGTGCGCACGAGCGCCGAGATGGGCACCATTTCACCCGAGCTCGAGCGCACGTAGCCCGACCCGATGTCCTCGGGCGTCGAGCGGAACTGCGGAGCGGCCTGAACCACCACGCGGTAGATCTTGCCGTTGCGGGTGAAGTCGTTGACGTACTTGCTGCCCATCAGGTGGGAGATCGTGTCGTAGATGTCGTCGACGTCCACGCCGAGCGCAATCGCCTTGGTCTGGTCAACGTAGAGCTTGAGCTGGGGCGTGTCGGCCGTCAGGTAGCTGCGCAGGCCCGTAAGCTCGGGGCGGTCCTGAAGGGCGTCGAGGAAGTTTTCGGCGACGTTCTGCAGCACGAGCGGATTGTCGTTGCCGTGCGAGAGGATGTAGCCCGAGAAGCCGTTCGTGGAGCCGAGGCCCTTGATGGCCGCAGGCAGCGCAGCCACGCCCTTGATGTCGGGATGGGAGGCGACGTACTTCTGGAGGTCCTTCTGGATCTCCTCGGCGGTCTCCTTGCGGTCGTCCCAGTGCTTGAGCTTCAGGATGAAGGTCGACGCGTTGCTGCGGACGTCGCCGCTCATCGTGTCGTAGCCCACCATCGTCACGACGCTCTGCACGGCGTCGTTCTTCTTGAGATGCTCGAGGATTTCGGTCGAGACGGCCTCGGTGCGGGGGAAGGCTGCGCCTTCGGGGAGCTGGACCGAGATGCGCACGATGCCCTGGTCCTCGCGCGGAATGAAGGAGGTCGGCGTGTGCTCGAGCATCTGCCAGCAGCCCGCCGTCACGGCGATGAGCAGGCCTGCGGTGATCACGCGGTGGCGCAGCGCCGCCTTGACGAGCTTGAGGAACCTGAGCGTGAAGGATGCGAGTCCGCGGTCGAAGGCCTGGAAGAACCTGTTCTTGCGGTCTTCGGGCTTCCTTTCCTTGAGAAGGATCGCGCAGAGCGCCGGCGTGAGCGTCAGGGCGACGAAGCCCGAGAGCACGACGGACAGGGCGACCGTCACGGCGAACTGGCGGTAGAGCTCGCCTGCGATGCCGCCGAGAAAGGCGACGGGGATGAAGACGGAGGCGAGCACGAGCACGATGGCGACGAGGGCGCCCGAGACCTCCTTCATGGCCTTCTGGGCCGCCTCGTAGGGGCCGAGGCCCTCGGTGCGCATGAGGCGCTCGACGTTCTCAAGCACGACGATGGCGTCGTCGACCACGATGCCGATCGAGAGCGTCATCGCGAAGAGCGTCAGCGTGTTGAGCGAGAAGCCGAAGAGCCAGAGGCCCGCCATCGTGCCGATGAGCGACACGGGCACGGCGAGCATCGGGATGAGCGTGGCGCGCCAGTTCTGCAGGAAGACGAAGACGACGAGGAGCACGAGGATGCCCGCCTCGAACAGCGTGTGGTAGACCTCGTTGAGGGAGGCGCCCACGAAGATCGACGTGTCGTCAGTGATGATGTAGTCGATCTTGTTTTCGGGGAACTGGGCGGCGAGCTCGACGATGCGGGCCTTGACGGCCTCGGCGGCCGCCATGGCGTTGGCGCCCGTCTGCAGGTAGACGCCGACGTTGACGCCCTGCGTGCCGTTGATGTCGACGCGGAACTCGTAGGAGCGCTTGCCGATTTCGGTCGTGGCGATGTCCTTCATGCGCACGAGCTTGTCGGGACCGTCGGCCTTGACGATGATGTCGGCGAACTCCTCGGCGGTGAGGAGCTGGCCGGGCGTCGTGATCGTGTAGTAGAGCTGCTGCTCGGACACCGTGGGCGCCGTGCCCACGCGGCCTGCGCTTCGCTGCGCGTTCTGGGCCTCGATGGCGTTCTCGACGTCCTTGATCGTGATGCCCATGAGCCCCATCTTTTCGGGATCGAGCCAGATGCGCATGGCGGACTGCGCGTTGCCGAAGACGCTCACGTCGCCGATGCCGGGCAGGCGCTTGAGTTCGTCGACGATGTTGAGGTTCGCGTAGTCGGCCAGATCGGTGGCGGCCATGCTGCCGTCGGGCGAGAAGAGCGCGACCATGAGGAGGTTTTCCTCGGAGCGCTTTCGCACGCTCACGCCCTGATTGCGCACGACGTCTGGCAGCCTGCGTTCGGCCGTGCGGACGCGGTTGTTGATTTCGAGCATGGCGTCGTTGGCGTCGGTGCCGACGTCAAAGACGCAGGAAATCGACATGTCGCCGTTGCTTCGGATGTTCGTCGTGTAATAGAGCAGGCCCGTGATGCCCGAGAGCTGGTCCTCGATCGGAGCGGCCACGGTGCGGGCGAGCGTCTGGGCGTCGGCGCCGTCATAGGTGGTCGAGATGCGCACCGTCGGAGGCGAGATGTCCGGATACTGGGAGAGCGGAAGAACGCGCAGCGCGATGAGGCCCGCGAGCACGATGATGATCGAGAGGACCGTCGCGAAGATCGGACGGCGGATGCAGAACTGGCTGAGCATGGCGCAGGATCCTACTTGGCCGTCTTGGAGGCTTCGGCGGGCTGTACGGCGGAGCCGTCACGCAGCTTGAGAAGCTGGTTGGTGATCACGCGGTCGCCCGTGGCGAGGCCCGAGGTGGCGATCCAGTCGGGACCGTCCCAGCGGTCAAGCTTGACGGGCCGGAGCCTGGCCTTGCCGTCCTGGTACACGAAGACCGTGTAGGTGCCGTCGGGTTCCTGACGCACGGCCTTCTGCGGGATGCGCACGGCGTTTTCGCGCACGCCGATCTGAAGGTCCACGTGCACGAAGTCGCCAGGAAGAAGTCCGGAGCCTTCATCGAGCCTCACGCGCATGAGGCGCGTGCTCGTCTTCGGGTTGACGGACTGGGCGACGTAGTCGAGTTTGCCCGAGAGCGTGCGGCCGCGCTCGTCGCGGAGCTTGACCGCATTGTCGGTCGTCACGTCGGCGCCGTCGAGCGCACGTGCGGACGGCGCGAAGACGACCCTGACGTCATCGTGCTGGGTGATCGTGGCGAGCACGGAGCTTGCCGAGGAGATGAGCGAGCCTTCATTGAACTGCGTGTCGCTCACGAGACCCGAGGCGGGAGCCCTCACGGTCGTCCATTCGAGGCTGATGGCCGCGTCCCTTTCGGAGGCGGCCGCCGCATTGTAGGCCGAGGAGGCGACGAGGTGCGCGCGGTTGGCCTCGTCGAGGTCCTGGCGGCTCTTGGCGCCCTTTTCAAAAAGCGCGCGGGTGCGTTCGTAGCTGGTTTTGGCTTCGGCAAGCGTGGCCTTCGCGCTGCGCGTGTTCGCCGCGGCCGACTTCAGCCGGGCTTCGAAGGGCGCGGGATCGATCTGGTAGAGCACGTCGCCCGCCTTCACTTCGGCACCCTCCGTGAAGGCGACCTTCTTGAGGATGCCGCTCACCTGAGACTTGACCTCGACTTCGCGGCCGCCCTCGGCCTGACCGAGCAGCGTAATCCAACGGGGCTGGTCGGCCGCTTCAACGGTCAGGGTTTCAACAGAAAGGGGCGCGCGGACGGTCTTTGGGGCCGTCGTCTTTTCGCAGCCGACGAGAAGCGTGAGCGCCAGAAGGCCGGCGCAGGCAAGACTGAATGTATGTCGCATGTCGTTGAGGGTGGATTGCTTCTTGCGTGCGTTTCAGTATGGCCGCGAAGCCGAAGAGAGGCAAATTTCTTCGGCTAACCCGAGTAAAGCCGTGTTACATAATGTTTCCGGAACGGAAGACGGGGGCCGTGCGGGCCTTGAGCCAAGCCTGTGCGCGAGGAGAAAGCGCCTCGTTTTGAAGGGCGGTCAGGACTTTCGCATGGTAATCGTCGAGCCAGGCCACTTCGTCGGGCGTGAGAAGCGAAACATCGACGGTTCTGAGGTCGATCGGGCAGAGCGTCGCAACGTCGAATGCGAGGAATTCGCCGAACTCCGTGGACGCGGCCCTGCGGGCGACGATCAGGTTTTCGATGCGCACGCCCCTGCGGCCGGGACGGTAGAGGCCGGGTTCGTCGGAGACGAGGATGCCCGTCTGGAGACCGAGCTCGCCCGTCTTCGTTGCGCGCGGGGAGATGTGGAAGGGACCTTCGTGGACGTTGAGGCGGCAGCCCACGCCGTGGCCCGTGCCGTGTCCGAAGTCGAGACCCTCGGCCCAGAGGGGCGCGCGTGCGATGGCGTCGAGCTGCGAGCCCGAGGTGCCTGCGGGAACGACGGCGCGTGCGAGCGCGATGTGGGCCTTGAGCACGAGCGTGACGTCGCGCCTCATGTCGTCGTCGATGCGGCCGACGGCCGTCATGCGGGTGATGTCGGTCGTGCCCGCCTCGTACTGGCCGCCCGAGTCGATGAGAAGAAGCCCGTCCGTGAGGACTGCGGCCGTTTCGCGCTTCGGCGCATAGTGCGGAAGCGCGGCGTTGCGGCCGAAGGCGGAGATCGTGCCGAAGCTCAGGCCCCTGTTGTCGGGACGTGCGGCGCGTTCTGCGTCGAGCATGTCCGCGACGTCGGATTCGGTGAGCACGGCGCCTTCGGCGAGTCGCTCGTCAAGGAGCGCGTAGAACTCGCACAGCGCGACGCCGTCGGAGACCATGGCGCGGCGGATGCCCTCGAGCTCCTCCTCGGACTTGCGGCTCTTCATGAGCGTGACGGGCGAGAGCGCCTCGACGGGAGCGCGCTCGAGAAGTCCGAAGATCGAGGCGGGAAGGCGGTCGGGGTCGGCCATGAAGACGAGGTCCCTCGAGAGCGCGGAGATGTCCCCTGCGAGCGATTCGGGTGCTCGAACCTCGATGCCCTGTGCGGCCAGAGCGCCAAGGAGTTCGGGCGTGAACCTGGAGGCTTCCGTATAGAGAAGGGCCTCGCTGTCGGTCACGATCATGCTCGCGAGGAAGACGGGATTGAATTCGATGTCGGCCGCACGGCAGTCCGTGAGCCAGGCGATGTCGTCGAGCGAGTGCAGGCACAGGGCTTCGCAGGCGCGGTCGCGAAGCACTTCGCGGACTCGGGCGAGCCTGTCTGCAACGGCTGAGGAATCCTGCGTCATCGGGGTGACGGCGGTCTGCGGACGGGCGGGACGGCCTTCGGTCCAGACGTCGTCAAAGAGATCGGGGACGAGCGCGAGCTCAAGTCCGCAGTCGGCGAGCGATGTGCGGATGCGGCGAACGTCCGATTCGCTCCAGAGTTCGGGGGCGAGGCCGACGCGGCCGCGGGCGAGATGCTGCGAGAGCCAGGCTTCCTGCGAGGGGGCGTCGGGCGCACCGAGCCTCACGACCTCGAAGGGCGCTCCGTCGAGCTCGCCTTCGGCCTGCTCCCAGTAGCGGCTGTCGACGAGAAGCGCGGCGGCGCCCTGCGTCACGCACAGGCGGGCGGTGCTGCCCGTGAAGCCCGTGAGCCAGGCAACGGACTGCCAGTGTTCGGGAACGTATTCCGAGAGATGCGGATCGACGATGCGGCCGATCCAGGCGTCAAGCCCCCGGTCCTTCATGGTCTGTCGAAATTTGCTGAGCCGTTCGGCGCTCGATTGGTTCATGACGATGCCTCAGATGATGAAAGTCCCGAAGAGCCTGCGCAGGGCGGGGCGCATCAGAAGAGCTTGCGGACCTGAACGGTGACGGAGAAGCCCACGTGGAAGTCGCTTTCCAGGTCCTCGCCGATGTCGAGCCTCAGGATGCGCCATCCTGCGTCGCGCAGCTCGTCGAGCGTGGCGGAGACGCCGAGGTCGGGGCAGGCGAAGGGCACTTCGCCCACGCGCTGGAGCACCGTGACGGGCGCTTCGGACGTGCACGTCATCAGGGAGCGGTTCGGAGCGTCGAGGAGCGGGTCGTGCAGGTTGCCGTCGGCGTCGCGCTTCATGCGCTGGGCGGGGCCGCTGATCGTGTCGCCCGTGTAGTAGGCGGTGGAGCAGGCGGAAAGCAGGAGCATGGCGGCGGTGGCGGCGAGAAGACTGCGGACGGGAAGCGAAGCGGACATTTTCTGGCTGGCCGGCCCTCGTGTGAGGAGGCCGGACGAACTCGATCGGGTAGGTAAAACAGATCTATTTTAGAGAAAAAGCGCCGGATGTCCGTAAAAACATCCGGCGCTTCTGTAAGCACTTGTCGGCGTGCGGGGCGCCCGTGGATCAGCCCTCGCGCTTCTTGCGGTAGTTCCTGCGGCTTCGGTTGAAGCCGCCCTTCACGTTGCCGTTCACATTGCCGTTGACGTAGCCGCCGCGGCGGTTTTCGTCGGGCATGATCTGCGGCAGGCTGAGGGCCTGGGAGGACGGATGGTAGGGATCCGTCGGCTCCCAGTGGATCTGCTGGTCGCTGGGCAGCCCGCGGAGATTCTGGCGCTTGGGCTGGTAGTGGATCGAATTGCCGAAGTTGTCGTCGTCCCAGTCCTGCTGGCGGGGCTTTGCCTCGGCGTCCTGCCTTGCGGGCTTCTTCCTGTCGCGCTTCTTCTCAAAAGGCTTCTTCTCGTAGGGCTTCTTTTCAAAGGCCTTCTTTTCGAAGGTCTTCTTTTCCTGAGGCTTCCTGTCGCCCGCGGGGGCCTGTTCGGAGCCAGCGTTCTGAACGGGCTTTTCCTGCGTCCGGGAGGCTTCGCCCTCACCGTTCTGGAACTTGCGCGACTTGCGGCGGAAGTTCTTGAAATGGCCCTTGCGGGGCTTGTCCTGGGCGCCGGCTTCGGCGGGGACGCCCTCCTGAGGAACGGGAGCGGCGCCTGCTTCGGCGGCAGGGACGGCCTGCGCCTCGACGGGCGCGGAGGAAGTTTCGGCGGCGTCTTCCTGACGCTGCTTGAAGGGACGGTTCTTGCCGAAGCGGCGCTCCTTGAAGGACTTGCGCGGCTTGCGGGTCTGAGCCTGCTCGGGGGCGGCGCCCTCGGCGGGAGCGGCCTGAGGCTGCATCACGGCATCGGCTTCGGGCGCTGCGGCCTCGACGGGGAGGGCTTCGTCCCTGCGGGGCTTGGCGGCCTTGCGCGGCTTCTTGCCGAAGGTCTTGCCCTGCTCATCCTTTCTGAAGTCCTTGCGGTCCTTGCGGAAGCCTTCCTTCCTGTCCTTGCGCTGGCCGTTCTTCGACTTGCGGCGCTCCCAGCGGCCGCGGCCTTCGCCGCGGTCGTCCTGCTCGCTCCTGTCGCCCTCGGCGGGCTCGGCCGTGCGGCCGTAGTTCGTGCGGATCGTGAGCTTTTCGCGGCGCAGAAGCTGGCCGATGACGGTGCGGGGCTCGGGAAGGTTGTACGGATTTTCAAGCGTCAGGCGCTTTTCGGCGGCGACGAGGAGCTTTTCAAAGAGCGGGAGCGTCTCGGGCGTGACGATCGTCACGAGCTCGCCCGTGCCGTCGGCCGTCAGGGCCAGATGCTCGAGATAGGGTTCGGGACCGCCTGAGAGGTCGGTGAGGATCACGCGGGAGGCGCGGTTGTGCTCGAGTTCGCCGATGACCGAGTGCGGCATGACGAGGTGATCGACGCGGCCTGCGATGAACTTGAGGACGAGCGTCTCGCGGGCCGAGGCGGACTGGGTTGCGGCGGCGCGCTTGGCGGCGATGCCCGCCTCCTTGAGAAGGCCCGTGACGCGGGTGCTTTCGGTGGGCGTCGAGACCAGGAAGAGGACGGGCGTCTTTTCAGCCTCGCGGGCGAGCGTCTCGCTCATCTTCTCTTCGGGCACGAGCACCACGCGTTCCTTGGGGGCGGCTTCACGCGCCGCCTCGTCGGGCGCCCTGCAGTAGGCGGGGGCGTGCAGCATGGCGTTGTAGGGATCCTCGGTCGTCTCGACGACGACGGGGCCCGTCACGATCAGCTGGCGGGCGGCGGGAAAGCGCTCGACGAGCGAGGCGATGAGGTCCGTGTCGCCCATGACGTCGTGCCATTCGGCGCCGTCGACGAGGATCGTGCGGAAGGCTTCGGGGGCTGCGAAGCCCTTGTCGAAGACCTTTTCCAGCACCTTGGGATTCGTGACGACGAGGTCGGGTGCGGCGGCGAAGATGGCGGTGAGGCCTGCGCCGTCACGCACGCCCGTCGTGGCGGCGATCCTGAGGCCGGTGCCCTCGGACATGCGGGAGGCCAGCGTGAAGGCGGTCTCCTCGGCTTCGCGCGAGGCGGCGAGAATCAGGGCGGCGCTCTTGTCGCGGCGGTCCTGAAGCTTCTGCAGCAGGGCCGTCACCGCGGTCTTGAGGCGGGACGTGCAGGGCGTGCCGGAGAGGCGCGTGTCGCGTTCGTTCAGGACTTCGTTGAGGGTGCTGGAGAGAAACGGATTGGAGGTCGCCCAGCTCTTGAAGGCTTCGGGCAGCCAGGACAGCACGCGCTCGAAATTCGAGATTTTTTCGTCTTTTGTCATCGTTCTTGAGCAATGCACGCCGACACGGAATGCGCGGAAAAGATGAGGGCGCCCCTTCGCGTCGGTTGGGTGTATGCGGAATCGAAATCGGATGTGCCCGCCAAAACGCCGTGGCGTGCGGGAGCAGCCTGTCAGGAATAGTGTCTGCGGGCGCGCGGGTGTGCGCCGCGGTCCGATCCGCGTGCCCTCTGATGCGAAGGGAGGCGGATCTGCGGGATGGCAGGCTGAAGGTCATCGCGTCCGACGGTGAAGGCTTGTCGGACGGCGGATTCATTGTACACGGCGGAAACGTCGAATGCATCCCTGTTGCCAGAGCAACGGCTTGACGCTGTAAGATTGTGTCATCAGCAACCTACACACGAGGGTTACACCCATGCAGGAAGAATTGAAGGATCTCAAGATCGAGGAACTCGCCGAAGGCACCGGCCGTCAGGCGATGAAGGGCGACACGATCGCCGCACACTACACGGGCTGGCTTGAGGACGGCACGAAGTTCGACTCCAGTCTCGATCGCGGCGAGCCGCTCGAGTTCGTCTGCGGCGTCGGCATGGTCATCAAGGGCTGGGACATGGGCGTCGTCGGCATGCGCGAAGGCCAGAAGCGCCGCCTTACGATCCCCGCTCATCTCGGCTACGGCGCCTACGGCGTTCCGGGCTGCATTCCGCCCAACGCCACGCTCATCTTCGAAGTCGAACTTGTGAAGGTCTACTAAGACCGGATTGAGGCCGCTTCGGCAGCATGAAAAAGCCCGCGTCAGCGGGCTTTTTCATGACTGCTCAAAACAAGTCGACTTATTGCGCGTTGAACACGGGAAGGCCCGCATTGGCGAGGAGCTCGGCCGTCTCGTAGACGGGGAGTCCCATGATGCCGGTGTAGCTGCCCGAAATGTTCGAGATGAAGATGCTCGCAAGGCCCTGGATGCCGTAGCCGCCCGCCTTGTCGTAGGGCTCGCCGCTGTTGGCGTAGGCCTCGATTTCGGCGCGCGTGAGCTCGCGGAAGCTCACTGTGGAGTGCGAGATGCGCCAGTCGCAGGCCGTTTCGGAGAGGCCGACGTAGACGGCGGTGCGCACGTCGTGGGTGCGGCCGGAGAGTTTTTCGAGGAAGAGGCAGGCCTCGTCGAAGTCGCGGGGCTTGCCGAGGATCTCGTTGCCGAGGCTCACGACGGTGTCGGCGGCGACGATGGGCAGGCGCACGCCCGCGAACTCGCCCGCGTTCTTGACGCCGAGGCCCTCAAGGAACTTGTTGCGCGCGGTGCGCAGCACGTAGGCCTCGGGCGCCTCGTCGGGCAGGACGACTTCGTCGCCCTCGAAGGCCATGAGCGTGTGGGCGTTGCTCGCGATGACGCGAACGTCGTAGCCGAGGCGCGTGAGCAGGTCGCGGCGGCGCGGGCTCTTGCTCGCAAGGAAAATCGTTTTGCTGGACATCGGTGTCAGGCTCGATGGTAGGGATGGCCTGCGAGGATCGACCATGCGCGGTAGATCTGCTCGGAGAGCATGACGCGCGCAAAGGCGTGCGGCAGGGTCATCGACGAAAGCCGGATCGTCAGGTTGGCCCTGGCCTTCACCTCGGGGGCGAGGCCGTCGGGGCCGCCGATCACGAAGACGGGCGTTTCGCCGTCGGCGCGCCAGTGCGAGAAGTGTCTGGCGAGGTCCATCGTCGTGAGATCCTTGCCGTGCTCGTCAAGCACGACGACGAAGTCGTCGGGCTCGATCGCGGCGAGGATGCGCTCGGCTTCGGCCGCCATGAGGCGCGCGGGCGTCTGGCCTGCGCGCGGCTCGGTGCGGATTTCCCTGAGCTCGACCCTGAAGTCGCGCGGGAAGCGCGACAGATAGTCGGAGACGGCCGACTGCGCCCACTCGGTGATGCGCTGGCCGACGGCCACGATGCGGATCTGCATGACTTATTCGAAGTCTTCGGGCATGTGGCCCGGACGATGCGGCATCAGGCGGGAGGCGCACTCTTCGTTGGCCTTCAGGAAGACTTCCTTGCCGCCCCAGATCTCTTCGAGGTTGTAGTAGTCGCGGACGTTGGGCTGCAGGCAGTGGCAGACGACGGGGCCGAGGTCGACGAGGACCCATTCGCCCGTTTCCTGGCCTTCCATGCCGAGAACGTCGCCGCCGGCCTGCTTGACTTCGTGCGAGACGGAGTAGGCGAGCGCGCGGGTCTGGCGGTTGGAGGTGCCCGAAGCGATGACGACGCGTTCGAACTGGTCGGTGAGGCCTTCGGTGTTGAAGACCTTGATGTCCTTGGCCTTGACGTCTTCAAGGGCGTTGACGACGAGCTGGGTGAGTTCTTCGATGTTCATGTTTCACTTGAGGTTAATGGCGCGCGGGCTGATAGAGTCCGTGCGTCCGGATGTAGGAGGCAACGCCGGGGTCGAGCCAGCCGTCGAGCGACGACATGGCGCGGGCAAAGGGTTCTCTGGCAAGCGTGCGGCGGATGGCGGTGGCGCTGGCGCGGTGAGGCGCCATTTCGAAGCGGGCGATCCTGCCCGAAGGCGAGAAGACGAGCTTTCGCGCCTCGGTCGTGCGGGGCGCGGCCCAGAGGGCCTGGCTTTCGGGAATTTCGGATTCGCGCACGCCGTCTCTGGCACAGTACGCGATGTGCACGAAGTCGGTGAGCGACTGCCACTCCCTCCAGGTGGAGAGGTTGAACCACTGGTCGCTGCCGAGGATGAGGACCAGCGGCATGTCGGGCCCGACCTCCTCGCGAAGGCGGCTGACCGTGTCGATGGTATAGGTTGCACCGCTTCGGCAGAGTTCCGACGTGTTGATGCGGCATTGAGGCTCGTATTCTACTGCAATGCGAAGCATGTTCAAGCGGTGAATGCCGGGCGAGATTCGGCTTTTCTGCCAAGGCTCGCCTGCGGGCATGAGTTCGACGCGCACGAGCGGAACGGCGTCGAGCGCCGCTCTGGCCAGACAGAGGTGCCCCGCGTGCACGGGATCGAACGTGCCGCCGAGAATGCCCAGGCCGCGGCGCGCGGAATATAGCGCAAGACTGTCGGTCATGGGGGGATCAAAGGTTGGTCACCTGGGAGGAGAACGTCTTGTCGACGAGGCCGTCGTCGTCATAGTGAACGGCCAGCCAGTTGAGCTCGAGCTCCTGCAGTCCTCGCTTGTTGCGAAGGAAGCGCTGGCTGAACCAGTAGTGCCAGCCCGCTTCGTCCTTGTAGGAGGCGCGGCCGAGAAGCTCGTTGACGAGTGCGGACTCCATGCCAAGACCAATGCGGCCGATCTGGACGGGAAGGTGCTCGGCGTCGAGCCTGCGGCAGAATTCGGGGACCGTGCGCTCACCCGCCCACTCGAGCTGCGCTTCGGTCACGAAGTCGCTGTCGGTGGCGATGAACCAGGCGATCATGGGCTTGCCGTGGGTGGTGCCCGTGAGGCAGAGCGTGTCGCGGCGGAAGACGCCGTCGCCCTCCGAAAGGCGGGTTGCGCCCGTCATGGCGGCGAGATCCTCGAGCCTGGTGCTTTCGAGCACGATGCGGGGCTTGCCGATGCGGGCGTCGCGGCCGAGCGGCGTCGTCAGAGTGGCCGGCGCGTCAAGCAGGCCCGTCGGGTAGGCGAACGGACCGGCGATTTCCTCGGCATGCGCGCCGCCCGCGAGAGCGAGCGGAAGCAGGGCGCCTGCCAGGAGGGCCGGGAGCTTTGAAAGAAAGGCAGGATGCATCTGTGTGGCTGGGTCGAACGGTGTTGGTCGGATGCGGGGCTTTGCCCTGAAGGCACCCCCGCCGTGGTTTCAGTATAGCCCGCCTGTCCCGTTCGGACATCCCTTGTGGGAGAGCGAATCAAGAAAGCTGCATGCCGCGGGCATGAAAAAGGCCGCCACCCTGCGCAGAGGGAGGCGGCCCTGTGGGACCGTTCGGATCCGGGCTATCAGCGGTTCAGGGCGCGGTAGCCGATGTCGGAACGCATCTGCATGCCGTCGAACTTCACCTGACGCGCGGCGGCGTAGGCGGACTTCTGGGCGGCGGCGATGGATTCGCCGAGGCCGACGACGCAGAGGACGCGGCCGCCGGAGACGACCGTCAGGCCTTCTTCGTTGAGGGCCGTGCCGGCGTGGAAGACCATCTGTTCGGCGGTGTTTTCAGGCAGCTCTTCGATGACGGCGCCCTTTTCGGGGTGGGCCGGGTAGCCGCGGGCGGCGCAGACGACGCCGAGCGCGGTGCGGCGATCCCATTCGACTTCAACGCTGTCGAGCTTGCCGTCGATGCCGGCTTCGATGATTTCGGAGAAGTCGCTCTTGACGCGCATCATGATCGGCTGCGTTTCCGGGTCGCCGAAGCGGCAGTTGAACTCGAGCGTGCGGACGACGGGCTTGCCGTCGGCGCCGTGCGAGATCATGAGGCCGGCGTAGAGGAAGCCGGTGTAGCGGATGCCGTCGGCGGCCATGCCCTGAACGGTCGGGCGGATGATTTCGCGCATGACCTGAGCGTGGATGTCCGGCGTGACGACGGGAGCCGGGGAGTAGGCGCCCATGCCGCCCGTGTTGGGACCCTGGTCGGCGTCAAGAAGACGCTTGTGGTCCTGGGAGGTGGCCATCGGAAGAATGTTTTCGCCGTCGACCATCACGATGAAGGAGGCTTCCTCGCCGTCGAGGAAGTCCTCGATCACGACGCGGGCGCCGGCGTTGCCGAAGGTGTGGCCTTCGAGCATCATGTCGATCGCGTCATGGGCTTCCTGTTCGGACATGGCGACGACGACACCCTTGCCGGCGGCAAGGCCGTCGGCCTTGACGACGATCGGAGCGCCCTTGCGGCGCACGTAGGCGTGGGCGGCTTCGGGATCCGTGAAGGATTCGTAGTCGGCCGTCGGAATGTTGTGACGCTTCATGAAGGCCTTGGCGAAGTCCTTGGAGCTTTCGAGCTGCGCGGCGGCCTTCGTCGGGCCGAAGATGCGCAGGCCGGCGGCGCGGAACTTGTCGACGATGCCGGCGGCGAGCGGGGCTTCGGGGCCCACGACCGTGAAGGCGATGTTGTTGCTCTTGACGAATTCGATCAGCTGGTCGATGTCGGTGATCGGAAGGTTTTCAAGACGGGGCGTCAGGGCCGTGCCGGCATTGCCGGGAGCCACGAAAACTTTGGTCACGCGATCGCTTTGAGCGAGGCGCCAGGCGAGAGCGTGTTCACGACCGCCGTTGCCAACAACGAGAAGGTTCATTTTGATGGTCTCTTAGAAACGGACCGGCGCGGGGCGCCGGAGTTGTGGGAGAGAGCTCCCAGGAAGGTGAAATTCTGTCGTGCTCCGTCGATGCCGGAGCTCCCGGTGGGAACGCCCTATTGTACCGCCCGAGGCGTCCGGCTGTCCCCTTGACGCGCCAGGTAAAAGCAAAGCCCGCTCAAGTGACTGAACGGGCTTCGGCATCGGACGCAGTCCGATTATTCTTCGTCGTCGAAGTCGGCGGACGTGTAGACCTGTTGGACGTCGTCGAGATCCTCAAGGGCGTCGATCAGCTTCTGCATCTTTTCAGCGTCTCCGCCGGTGAGCTTGACTTCGTTGAGGGCCTTGTACGTGATTTCGGAGACGACGGGTTCGATGCCGGCGGCTTCGAAGGCCTTGGAAACGGCGTCGAAGGCGGCCGGTTCGCACGTGACTTCGATGGAGCCGTCTTCGTCGGAGACGACGTCGTCGGCGCCGGCTTCAAGGGCGATCTCCATCACGGCGTCTTCGGTCGTGACGCCGGGGGCGAAGACGAACTCGCCGATGTGCTTGAACATGAAGGAGACGGAGCCTTCCGTGCCGAGGTTGCCGCCGTGCTTCGTGAGCGCGTGGCGGACGTCGGCGACCGTGCGGACGCGGTTGTCGGTCGTGCAGTCGATGATGAGCGCAGCACCGCCGATGCCGTAGCCTTCGTAGCGGACTTCCTCGTAGGAGACGCCTTCGAGCTGGCCGGTGCCCTTGAGAATGGCGTTGGTGATGGTGTCCTTGGGCACGTTGCCGGCGCGGGCCTTGATCAGGGCGAGGCGGAGACGGGCGTTGGTCTCCGGCTCGCCGCCGCCCATGCGGGCGGCCACGATGATTTCACGAACCAGCTTCGTCCAGAGGTTGGAGCGCTTGGCGTCCTGACGGCCCTTGCGATGCTGAATGTTGGCCCACTTGGAATGACCTGACATGATGATCCTTTCGATATGCAGTAAACGGCTGGGCAACCCGTGCCTCTCGGGCATTCATGGTGCGTTGCCGCGCGCCTGTGTTCTTTGGGAATGAGGGTACTGCTGCCGGCGAACTCTGTGCTGTGCGCATGGGCCGGAGCGAATAAGGTCGAATATTTTAAAACAAAAAAGACCGGCCCGCGACAGGCGGACCGGCCTTTCGGTCAGATGACCTGCTGATGAATTACTTCAGAATCAGCTTGATGGCGTTCGCCCAGACGGCGAGCCCCTTGTCGAGCGCCTTTTCGTCGATGTCGAACTTGGCCGTGTGGTGGCCGGACGGACGATCGGCGCCGAGCACGAAGAACGCAGCCTTGCCGCCGTGCGCCTGAACGCGACGGGCGAGGATGGTGGCGTCTTCAGAGCCGCCGAAGTTCATCGGATCCTGACGGACGGTCATGCCTTCGACGTTGCCGACGGCTTCCGTGAGAACCTTGACGAGTTCGGGGTCGTTGGTGAGGTCGACGGCCTCGCCCATCTTCTCGATGGTGTACTCGCAGTTCTGGCTCAGAGCGCAGCCCTTGATGATGTTGACGGCGGAATCGTACATGTACTGGTTGATTTCGCCGGTTTCACCGCGGACTTCCATCTTCATGACGGCGTGCGACGGGATCACGTTGCGGCCTTCGCCGGCAACGAGCTGGCCCACGTTGATGCGGGTCATGCCGCTGCCGTGGCGGGCGATGCCGAGCAGCTGCACGAAGGCGTTGCAGGCGGCGGCCATGGCGTTGTGGCCGGCGTTGGGTTCGACGCCTGCGTGAGCCGGACGGCCCGTGTAGGTGACGTCGAGCTTCGTCGTGCAGAGGAAGCCGTAGGGGTTGACGGAGACTTCGCCGGACTTGCACATCATGGCGATGTGGGCGCCGAGGAAGTAGTCGGCGTCGTCAAGGATGCCGGAGGCGGCCATGCCGGCGGCGCCGCGGACGCCTTCCTCAGCCGGCTGGAAGAGGATCTTGATCTTGCCGTTCATCTGGTCGACGTTGTCGGCGAACCAGTGGGCGACAGCCAGGCCGGTGGAGGTGTGGGCGTCATGGCCGCAGGCGTGCATCAGGCCCGGACGCTTGGAGATGAAGCCTTCGCGAGCGGGGATGTGGCAGTCTTCGGTGGATTCCGTGACGGGGACGCAGTCGATGTCGAAGCGGATGGCGAGCGTGGGGCCGGGACGACCCGTGTCCATCACGCCGACGCAACCCGTGAGGCCGTCCATTTCGGCGAGGAGCTCTTCGCTCACGCCGTTCTCGCGGGCGAGCTTGAGGCCGGCTTCAACAACCTTGAGGTTGCGGCCGAGGCAGTTGTCGGGGTTGATGACTTTCTTGCCGAGCAGCACTTCGTAGCCGTATTCACGCAGCTTGCCGACGATGAAGGCGGTCGTGGTGAATTCGCTCCAGCCTTCCTCCGGCATCGTGTGAAGATGGCGGCGGATTTCGATCAGCTGGTCATGGTAGGCGCAGGTGCAGGTCATTGGACTTCTCCTCAATTTCCATAAAGTGCGTCCTCTATCACTTTCGGGGTATTGAGGGCGAAAGCGAGTCGAGGGCAAAGGTCGATAAGGGAATTATGTGCCTCTTGGTGGAAATCCGCATCGGGATAAACCGTAAGGCGGACTGCCTAGGGATCATCCGCTTTTTTCCCTACTCGCGCACGCCTCAAGCCTAAAAGCAACATGAGAAACGTGAAGCCTCCCCGCTCCTTTATCTCGTGTCAAAGAAACAGTGCTTTCCTTCTCTCTCTTAGGGGGTAGGCTGTAATCCCTTGGTAGTATTTCCAACATGGGCCGACTGCATGCGCCGGAAAGAGTGCACGTAAAAGACAGCCAGAAGCCCTGAAAACGACGATCCGACAATGAAGGAGACAGCAAATGTCAGTTACTGGACTGCAGACCGAAGGTCTGAAGTATGCAAAGGCGATTTTCGACACCGTCCGCCGCATGTCGGCGGACACGCTCGGCGTTTCCCGTCAGGGCTACAGCGAGCTTGAGACGGACGTCCTGCACTACCTGCAGGGGCTTGGCCGCGACATCGGCCTTGAAGTCCGCGCCGACGACGCAGGCAACGTCTGGATGACGATGCCCGGCCGCGACCGCACGCTTCCCGCCTTCGTTGCCGGCAGCCATGTTGACAGCGTTCCGCAGGGCGGCAACTACGACGGCCTGGCCGGCGTGACCGCCGCGCTCACGGTCGCCTGGTGGATGCACCGCCATCAGGTCCAGCTCGAGCGCGACTACACGGTCCTCATGATGCGCTGCGAGGAAAGCTCCTACTTCGGCAAGGCCTACGTGGGTTCGCTCGGCATGATGGGCCGCCTGACGCAGTCCGACCTGATGCTGCGCCACCGCACGGAGGACATCACGCTCGGCCAGTGCATCTCGGCCTGCGGCCTTGATCCCAGCAAGCTCACCGTCGGCACGCCGATCGTCGATCTGAAGAAGATCGCCTGCTTCGTCGAACTGCACATCGAGCAGGGTCCGACGCTCACGAGCAACGACAAGGTCCGCGTCGGCGTCGTCACGGGCATCCGCGGCAACGTCCGCCACAAGAACGTGGTGTGCCACGGCGAAACGGCCCACTCGGGCGCCGTGAACAAGGAGTTCCGTCATGACGCCGTGATGGCCACGGCGGCGCTTCTGAGCCGCATGGAAAACCACTGGCAGGAATGGCTCGACCGCGGCGAAGACCTCGTCTTCACGGTCGGCGTCATCCGCACGGGTGCGACGGCCGCCATCTCTGTCATTCCCGGCGAAGTGAGCTTCACGCTTGACATGCGCAGCCTGAGCGCCGACACGTGCGAGCGCTTCCACCAGCTGCTGCTCGAAGAGGCAGCCGCCCTTGAAAAGGAACGCGGCGTGCGCTTCGACTTCGACAAGCCGCTCTACACGGCCCCCGGTCTCGTCGATCAGGCCCTTTCCGACCGCATCTACAAGGCCGCCGAAGACAACGGCATTCCGTGCATGCGCCTGCCCTCGGGCGCGGGCCATGACGCCGCCGTGATCGGCGCCGCCGGCATTCCCGTCGGCATGATCTTCATCGCCAACCAGAACGGCTCGCACAATCCTCATGAGGAAATGATCATGAAGGACTTCATGACGGGTACCGACCTCCTTTGGCAGACGGTTCGTCAGTTCGACTAAAGGTGGTTGCTATGGACAGGAGCAAGCTGATCACGGTCGTGCTCGTGGACGAGTATCCGCTCTTTCGCAAGGCGATGGCGGATCTCCTGAACGCGACCGGGGAGTTTCAGGTGCTCGGACAGACGGGCGAGGGCGACACGGCCCTCGGCCTTTCCTCGCTCGGCCCCGACATCGTCGTGATGAGCCTCGAGGCCGAGGAGTACTCTGCGCTTGATCTTCTCAAGGAGATCAAGTACCGCCAGCCCGCCACGCGCGTCGTGATGGTGATGAGCTCGGCCGACAGTTCCGGCCAGCTCATGCGGGCCATCCGCCTTGAGGCGAACGGCTACCTGCTTCGCACGATCACGCCGAGCGACTTCGTCGAACAGCTCAGGAAGACCGCGCAGGGCGGCATGGCCGTGAGCGAGAAGGTCACTTCGGCGCTTGCCGAAAAGCTTCGCGGCGACTCCTACGCCGTCGAGGAGGTCCGCCGCGTGAGCGAGCTGACCAGTCGCGAGCAGGACGTGCTCGGCTACGTGGCCGCGGGGATTTCGAACCTCGAGATCTCCAAGTGCCTGGGCATCTCCGAGGGAACCGTGAAGGTTCACGTCAAGCACACGCTCAAGAAGCTCAAGTTCCGCTCCCGCGTTGAGCTCGCCGTCTGGGCGTCGGAACACGGCTTCAAGGTGAAGACCGCAGGCAGGTTCTGAGCGAATCTGCAGTAATCCCCAAGCTGAAGAAGAAAAGGCGCGCTTTCCCGCTGGGAGGCGCGCCTTTTTGTCGTCCGTGCATGCGTGCCGTTTGCGGGCGGCTGATGGTGTGGTGATCGCGTGCAGAGAGAGGAGCTGGAAGAGGAGCGGCGGGCGGCGCCTGCAGCGTGACGGTCGTCTGATGACAAAGGGAAAAGAAGGGAAGGGAGCTCCTGCGGTACGAGGGGCTGGCAGGGAAGGGAGACCTGAAAATGCAAAGGGACAATGCTTTCGCATTGTCCCTTCACTGTGCTTGTTGGCCGGAGCCGGTGGTCCGCCGGCTCAGGTTGCATCTGGTGTCCTCAGTGTAGTTCTTAGATTAGATGAAACCGTAGATGAGGCCAAGGACATAGCCCGTCGCCGTAGCGGTCAACACACCGATCAGACCCGGAAGGATGAAGGAGTGGTTGATCACGAAGCGGCCGATGTGCGTCGTGCCGGAGCGGTCGAACTGGAGAGCGGCCAGGTCGGACGGGTAGGTCGGCAGGATGTAGTAGCCGTAGCAGGCGGCGGCGCAGGAAACCACGAGGCCCGGGGGAACGCCGATGGAGAGGGCGACCGGAACGATGGTGGCGACGGCAGCAGCCTGGGAGTTCACGAGCTTGGACGTAAGGATCAGGACGAGAGCGTAGGCCCAGGGATACTGGCGAACGATTTCGGTCATGACGGCCTTGAGGTCGGCAAGGTGAGCGGCAAACATCGTGTCAGCCATCCAGGCCACGCCGAACACGGCGGTGATGGCGACGCAGCCGGCGGAGAAGACCGGGGTCTTGCCGATGCTGGAGGCGCGGGTCTTGCAGAAGATCACGATGAAGGCACCGCAGGCAAGCATGAACATCTGGATGATCAGCGTCATGGAGAGGGCCTTCTTGCCGATGATCGGGCGAAGTTCAGGGAACATGCCGAAGACGGCGACGGCAGCAACCGTGGCGAGGAAGATCCAGAGGGAGGCCCACTGTTCGGGACGGAAAGTCTTGCCGATGAGGGTCGTCGTTTCGCCGTAGACGTACTTGCGCTGTTCGGGATCGGCGATGAGCTTCTGGAATTCTTCGTCCTTGTCGAGGTCCTTGCCGCGGAACATGGAGAAGACGGAAATCGCGAAGAGGCCGACGAGGGCGCCCGGGATCGTGATGCTGAAGAGCTGGATGAAGCCGAAGGCCTTGCCGCCGACCTGGTAGCCGTCACAGAGGGCGATCATCGACACGGCGGCAACAGCGGCCGGCGAGCAGATGATGGACATCTGGGAGGCGATGGTGGAAGCGGCCATCGGGCGTTCCGGACGGATGCCGTTCTTGATGGCGACGTCGTAGATAATCGGGAGCATCGTGTACACAACGTGGCCCGTGCCGCAGAGAAGGGCGAGGAACCAGCAGAGGTACGGAGCGAGGAAGCAGACCGCGCGCGGGTGCTTGCGGAGCATCTTTTCAGCGATCTGAAGGAGGCAGTCGAGGCCGCCGGCAGCCTGAAGGGCGGCGGAGGCGCAGATCACGGACAGAATCGTCAGGATGACGTCGACCGGGGGCTTGCCCGGCTTCAGATGGAAGCCGAAGACGAGGATGATGAGGCCGATGCCGCCAATGAGGCCGAGGGCCATGCCGCCCTTGCGGGCGCCGTAGAAGAGGGCAACCAGAACGATGACCAGTTGCGCCCAGAAGTCAAAACCGAGCATGTTAATTCTCGCAGTCAAGTTGTGAGGACATTGCTAATTGTGTCGATTCTTCTACCTCTGGGGGGATAATTCTGACCTTCTTTTGACCTATGGACATAAATCGGGGGGATCTCCCTTTTTCTTTACAGAAAAATCTTGTTACGGATAGTGTAAACCCCTAGGGCGGTTCCCTTATCCTGTCGCACAAGGGTGATTTTCTCATGGGTTTCCCTAGCGGTAGAAGGAACGTGGAAAACGGGGGAGCAATTGTAAGAAGGGGTGTCGAACATCGAGGCAGGGCTGCGGCGCGTGACTTCTCCTCCCGTTTTCGCCTTCAGATGATTTGGATTTGGGTTATCCCTAACCTCTAAAGAGGTATTCCCCAAGTGAAAGGGCGTCCTTTCGTATGAAAGGACGCCCTTGTGACTTCAGTTAGTCAGTGAGCCGGAGATCAGGCCTTCTTGCAGGCGATCGTGACGGGCTTGAGCTGCTGGAAGAAGTCGTTGCCCTTGTCGTCGACCAGGATGAAGGCCGGGAAGTTTTCGACGCGGATCTGGTAGACGGCTTCCATGCCGAGTTCCGGATACTCGATGCATTCGATGCTCTTGATGCAGTCGCTCGAGAGCACGGCAGCGACGCCGCCGATGGTGCCGAGGTAGAAGCCGCCGTGCTTCTTGCAGGCGTCGGTGACGACCTGGGTGCGGTTGCCCTTGGCGATCATGACCATGGAGCCGCCGGCAGCCTGGAACGGATCAACGTACGGGTCCATGCGGTTGGCGGTCGTCGGGCCCATGGAGCCGCAGGCGTAGCCTTCCGGCGTCTTGGCGGGACCGGCGTAGAGGACCGGATGGTTCTTGATGTAGTCGGGCAGGCCTTCGCCGCGGTCAAGGCGTTCCTTGATGCGGGCGTGGGCGATGTCGCGGGCCACGATGATCGTGCCGTTGAGCAGCAGGCGCGTGGAGACGGGGTACTTCGTCAGGTCGGCGAGAACTTCCTTCATCGGGCGGTTCAGGTCGATGGTGACGCCGCCGGCTTCACCCGGCTTGCGGAGTTCTTCGGGGATCAGGCGGGCGGGATTGTCGTCGAGCTTTTCAACCCAGATGCCTTCCTCGTTGATCTTGCACTTGATGTTGCGGTCGGCGGAGCAGGAGACGCCCATGCCGATCGGGCAGGAGGCGCCGTGGCGCGGCAGGCGGATGACGCGGATGTCGTGGGCCATGTACTTGCCGCCGAACTGGGCGCCGAGGCCGATCTTCCAGGCTTCTTCGAGGAGCTGCTGTTCGAGCTCGACGTCGCGGAAGGCGCGGCCGGTTTCGTCGCCGGTGGTGGGCAGACCGTCATAGTAGTGGCAGGAGGCGAGCTTCACCGTGAGCATCGTGCGTTCGGCGGAGGTGCCGCCGATCACGAAGGCGATGTGGTACGGCGGGCAGGCGGCCGTGCCGAGGCTCTTCATCTTATCGATGAGGTAGGGAACGAGCTTGGCCGGGTTGAGGACGGCCTTCGTTTCCTGATAGAGGTAGGACTTGTTGGCGGAACCGCCGCCCTTGACCACGCAGAGGAACTTGTACTCGGCGCCTTCGGTGGCTTCGATGTCGATCTGGGCGGGAAGGTTGCACTTCGTGTTCACTTCCTCGTACATCGTGAGCGGAGCGTTCTGGGACTGGCGGAGGGCTTCCTCGGTGTAGGTCTTGTAGACGCCCTTGGAAATGGCTTCTTCATCGCAGTAGCCGGTCCAGACCTGCTGGCCCTTTTCGCCGTGAACGATGGCCGTGCCCGTGTCCTGGCAGAACGGAAGGATGCCCTTGGCGGCGGTTTCGGCGTTGCGGAGGAACATCAGGGCGACGTACTTGTCGTTGGCCGTGGCTTCAGGGTCGGAGAGGATCTTGGCAACCTGCTCGTTGTGTTCGCGACGGAGCATGAAGTTCACGTCGTGGAAGGCGCGGTTGATCAGCTTGGTGAGGCCTTCGGCTTCGACCTTGAGGATCTTCTTGCCTTCGAATTCGCCGACGCTGACGTGGTCCTTCGTCAGAAGATAGTATTCGGTCTTGTCTTCGCCGGTCTGGAACATGGGCGCATATTTAAATGCGGGAGTCTGAGCCATGATGTCTTTGCCTTATTCAGTAAGTGACGGCCGCAGGGGTTTGGCGGCCATGATGAGCGTCCGCCTTGTGACAAAGTTTTGCCACTGGTCCGGGCGGACGATTTCTATCACCAATTATCTACCTCCTTCTAAGGAGACTGAATAAGGAGGATGCCTTAGTTCGGGCAAGAATCAAGGATCCTTTGATAAGGAGGTAGGTTCGGGGGCGTTCTTAACGTTTCTCCATGCGCCCCTAGGAAAATCAGGCGTTCATGAGCCTGCCGCGCTCAAGCGTGAGGATGCGGTCGACGTTTGCGGCGGGGATGACGCCCTCAGCGGCCACCACGGCGATGTTGCGGGTGTCTCGTACCCACTTGGAAATACAGGTTAATACTGATGTCGCCGATTCGGCTGAAAGACGGCGGGAAGGCTCGTCAAGAAGGATGACGCGCGGCTGCTGCACGAAGAGCTGCGCGACCTCGGCGAGGCGGTACTGTTCGGGCGTGAGGACTGAGATCGGGGAGTGTGCGAGAGGCTCGAGCCTGCAGCGGGCCAGTGCGTCGGAGACGCGTTCGCCCGCATCGGGCGGAAGCTGCCAGGCGTTCTGCATGAGGCCCATCTGCAGGAACTGCGTGACCGTCATGTAGGGGGAGACGAGGCTGCGCGAAAGGGGCTGGAGCATGGCGCCCGCGCCTTCGGCGCCGAAGCGCCTGGCGCCCTCGGTGAGCTCGACGCTGCCCGTGTGCCCGATCATGCCCGAGAGGGCCTTGAGAAGCGTGGTCTTTCCTGCGCCGATCACGCCCGTTACAAGATTGACCGTCGCCGCGGTGAGCGTGAGGGAGAGGTTGACGACGGCGGGAATGCCCTGATAGGCGACACTGAAGTTGGAAAGACGAAGCTGAAGCATGGCTTGAGGGTGTTTGAACACGGTGTCAGCCATGATAGGCACTTCGCCCTACGAAGAAAATCGGTCGAAAGTCGGTTTCGATTAGTCCGTTGGTATAGGTTCCGATGCGGGTGAGTCCTCATGTTCGGCCGTTCGTGCGGTTGTCGATCGAAGGTAGACCGTCTCGCAGGCCCTGACGCCGGCGGGGCGCGTTTCGACGACGTGAATGAGCGGCACCGGGCGGCGGTCGAGATAGGTGCGGGTCACGACGAGTGCGGGAGAGCCCTCGGGCACGCCGAAGAGCTTCGAGCATGCCTCGTCGAGTGCGGCGGCTTCGGCGCTCTGGCGCATGGAGCGGCAGCGCACGCCCGCATGCTCCTCGAGAAGCGCAAGGACGGAGCGCGGGCTCTGCGGCGTGAGGTATGGGATGAGGTCCCTTGCGGCGTCGCGCACCCAGAGCTCGGTGCGGGCGACGGCACGACCGTCGGGGCCCTTCGTGAGCATGGTGAGCGTGATGAGCGGGGTGAGAAGCGCAAAGCCCGTGCGGGCGGCCGTGTCCTCGTCGCAGATCATGCGGCGGATGCTCAGTAGCGTGCGCCCGCCTGCGTCGGCAGGGAGCGAGGGGACGAGGCTGGCCGTGAATTCGGCTCCGCGTCCGTCACCCGTCACGATCGTGCCGCGGCGCGGAGAGCGCCTGACGAGCCCTAGATGGACGAGCTCCGCGAGTGCGGAGCGCACGGTGTGCCTGCTCATGCCGTAGTCGTTCATGAGCTGGGCCTCCGTGGGCAGGAGGCTGCCGACGGGGCGGCGCCCCGAGAGTATGTCGCCTGCGAGCGTCTGCGCGAGGCGGCTCCAGAGAGGCGTGCGGGTGGATTTGATGCTGGCCATGCGGAGAGGGTATGAAAAAACTCCCGCCGGAGCAAGTCCCGCGGGAGTTCTTTTTTGGTCAGTATTCAGTTGGCTGAAGGAGAACTTCGCTGTCAGCCTGAGTACTGATTACTTCCACCAGTTGTTTTCGTCAGCGAGGACGTAACGCGTGGCTTCCTGGCCGTTCTCGATCAGTTCAGCGCCGATGGAGTAGTTCTTCCAGGCGGTGAGCGTGCCGCAGACGATCATGAGAAGGGCGATGAAGAGGAAGGTCTTACGAAGACCGGCGCGGTCGCCGTTGCGCTGGTCGATGATGTCCGTTTCCGGGTTCTTGGCGAAGATGTCCCACTTGACGGCGAGGCGGTACAGACCGATCATGCCGTGGAGTTCCGTGATGACGAGGAACACGAACGTGTAGATCATGCCCATGTGATGGGTGTGGACGCCGATCAGGTTCACGTCAAAGCCATGCGGGTTGCAGAGCATGGAGATGAGGTGCGGGAACACGAAGATGAAGAGGAGGAAGGCCGTGACGAGCTGAACCATCCAGAGCGTCGTGTCTTCGTGACGGAGCATCTTGTAGTGAGCCTTGATGTCACGGAGCTGATGGTAGGACGTCGGGAAGCGGCGAAGGGCGCAGAAGGCGTGGATCACGACGCAGAGCGTGATGAAGCCGACGAAGACGACGTGCAGCCAGGCCTGTTCTTCAGCGAACATGAACATGCCGCCGGAGGTGTTGATCAGGTTGGCGAAGAGGTCCTTGCTGATCTGCACGGAGGACGTGAAGGCCATGTGGCAGAACAGGAAGATGCCGAGGATGACGCCCGTGACGGACTGGGCGACGTCGGCGAGAGCCGTGGACGGGGACTGATGCTTGGCGTCCTTGAGGCCGGCGCCCCAGACGTTTTCAGTCGCGGTCGGGGTGTTGGAGTACTTGACGGAATCAGGGGTAGACATTTGTCTTTCCTTTGTGAGCTTTGTTTGGTTCATGGAATCCGGGCGGATGCTTGACAGGGTCCGCGCCGGTTCTATGGGGGTCTAAGCGCCGACGAAAGCCGGCAGATCATGTCAGACCGTATGATGCGCCCTTAAGGATCGTGTAAGTTTGACTTTTGTCAAATGAAATGAGACTAAGCGAGTGGCGCTGAGTCCGATTTTTGGCTGTTTTGCGTAGTTATACGCAGTTAAAATGGTCAAAAATACTCACAAATGGCAATACTCGAGGGTAAACCCGTAAAAATAATGGTCAAAAAAGTCATGAAAATGACGGGCAAAAAAAGACGGCCGGATGTCCGGCCGTCCTGAAGTGTTGAGGCGCCTTGTTAGAGGGTGCCGAAGATTCGGTCGCCTGCGTCGCCGAGGCCCGGCACGATGTAGGCGCGATCGTTGAGCTTTTCGTCAAGGGCTGCAACGAAGATGTCGATGTCGGGATGGGCTTCGCTCAGAACCTTGATGCCTTCGGGGGCGGCGACGAGCGCCATGAAGTGGATCTGCTCGCCCTTGACGCCGCGGCGCTTGAGGATCTCGATGGCGTAGGCGGCGGAGTGGCCCGTTGCGATCATCGGGTCGACGACGATGTAGTTGCTGTTGGGAGCGTCGGGCAGGCGCACGAGGTATTCGACGGGTTCGTGCTGGGCGTTGCGGTAGACGCCGATGTGGCCGACGCGGGCGGCGGGAAGCAGGGCGAGGAGGCCGTCGGTCATGCCGAGGCCGGCGCGCAGGACCGGAACGATGACGGGATCCTTTTCGACGAGCATGGGCGCCTTGGTCGCGCAGACCGGGGTTTCGATGTCCTCGAGCTTCGTCGGGAAGTCGCGGGTGACTTCGTAGCCCATCAGGAGCGCGATTTCATGGAGCAGCGTGCGGAAGTCCTGCGTGCCGGTGTTTTTGTCGCGCATCAGGGAGAGCTTGTGCTCGATGAGGGGATGGTCGACGATGTGAAGACGGGGAAAGCGGGAATCGGTACGCATGAAATGTTGCCTCAGTCGTGTTGGCCGCCGTCCGGTCGGACGGGGCGTGGGCGGAGCGCGGAAAGCACTCCGTCAGGATTAGCCTAACCTGACACTATAGTATTGGGATCCCGATCAGTCAAAGGCGTTTTGGGGGAGCTTCGGGCAATTTCCCTGCCTCGTCGCACTGTGCATTTGCTATGATGAACCCGAAATAGCGCCGTTCCGGCGACGCCTTGGGGGCGGAGCGCGGGACAGTTGTCCGTGAAGCGGGGCCGTGCATGCAGCGCGGCGTTCTCAGTTCGTCTTCGTCCGGCCGATCACTTCAGCCAGGACGCTTCGGAGCCCTTATGAAGATTCGTACCATTTTTCTGCTGCTCGTCCTCATTCTGATGGCGGTCTTTCTGGTCATCAACTGGACGGCGCTGTCGACCGTCACGGCCGTCAACCTGATCTACACCGAAATTCAGGCTCCGCTCGGCGTTCTCGTCGTGGGCGGTTTCGCCGCAGTGGTCTTTGTGCTGCTCGTCTACATGGTCTGGCAGCAGGCCAGCGTCACGCTTGAGCTTCGCGCCGCCTACAAGGAGGCCCGCAACGCCCGCACCGTGGCCGACGACGCCGAAAAGAGCCGCTTTGCCGAAAGCAACCGCATTTTGCTCGAGCGCATTGAAAAGCTCGAGGCCCTCATGACGGCCCGCTCCGACGAGACGCTCACCGCCGTCCGTCAGGAGGCCGTCCGTGCTGAAGAGCGCTACAAGGCTCTCTTCGACGACCAGAAGAGGGCTCAGGGCGAGCTGACCGCCCAGGTTCAGACGCAGATCGGCGCCATGGAAAAGCGCGTCGTCGAGACGCTGCCCTCCGCCGTTTCCGCCGCCGTGCCGACGCAGGCTCTGGCTGAGGAAGCAGAAAAGAAGGCGGACGCCGAAGAAACCAGCGCCCGCAAGAGCGTCTTCAAGGACCTCTTCTAAGTCTCCTGACGACTCCGTCACAATACAATCGGGGTGCCTCCTTTCCGGGAGGCGCCCCGATTTTTCGGTGTGTATCCCGCCTGAGCGGAGGCTGGGATTATTCGGCGTGGTAGGACGTCACGCGCTCGACTTCATCGGCCGCACCGAGGAAGACGGCCACGCGCTGGTGGATCTTCTCGGGAACGATGTCGAGGATGCGCTGGTGGCCGTTCGTGGCGGCGGCGCCGGCGTTTTCCATGAGCATGGACATCGGGTTGGCCTCGTACATCAGGCGAAGCTTGCCCGGCTTCGTGAGGTCGCGGTGGTCGCGCGGGTACATGAAGATGCCGCCGCGCTGCAGGATGCGGTGCACTTCGGCCACCATGGCGGCGACCCAGCGCATGTTGAAGTCCTTGCCGCGAACGCCGGTCTTGCCTTCGAGGAGCTCGGCGACGTAGCGCTTGACCGGATCCTCCCAGTGGCGCATGTTGGAGCAGTTGATGGCGAATTCCTTGGCGGCGCGGTCGACGCGGACGTCTTCGGCCGTGAGCATGAAGGTGCCGGTCGTCGGGTCAAGCGTGAACATCACGACGCCGCGGCCGAACGTGAGGACGAGCTGGGTCTGCGGACCGTACATGCAGTAGCCTGCGGCGACCTGCTTGGTGCCGGGCATCAGGAAGTCCTCGGCCACGGGCTCGCGCTTCGGGCGAACGGCGGGAGAAGATCGAGCCGATGGAGACGTTGATGTCGATGTTGGAGGAACCGTCGAGCGGGTCGAAGCAGATCAGGTACGGGCCGATCGGCAGGTCTTCGGGAACGGGAATGACCTCGGGGATCTCTTCGCTCACCATGCCGCAGACGGAGCCCGAGAGGGCGACGGCCTCGACGAAGATGTCGTTGCTGATGATGTCGAGCTTCTTCTGGTCTTCGCCCTGGACGTTTTCGGAGCCGGCCATGCCGAGCACGCCAGCGAGGGCGCCGTTGCGCACCTTGAAGCTGATCGTCTTGCAGGCTTCGGAGACGCTGACGATCAGGCGGGAGAGAACGGGGTCGAGGTCGTGAAGCTGCTGTTCACGGCAGAGATACTGACTGAGAGAAAGGGTGGACACGATGCAATTTCCTCTTATGCGGGATTGTTCAAAGCTTTTTCAACGATTTCGCGAACGCTCACGGAGAGCTTCTCCTGACGTTCCAGATGCTTGAGCGCCTGGAACATGAGGTTCGAGAGCTGCGGCGTGTAGCGGCGCCAGTTTTCGAGACTGCGGGCGACGCGGGAGGCGACCTGCGGGTTGAGGGCGTCGAGCTTGAGCACGCACTCGACCCAGAACTTGTAGCCTTCGCCGTCCAGACGATGGAATTCAGCGGGGTTGTTCATGAAGAAGGCCACGAGCAGCGCGTAGACGTTGTTCGGGTTCTCCATGGAGAAGAAGGGGCTGTTGGCGAGCTCGGAGACGCGGGTCACGACGGGGGCCTCGCCCGCAAAGCACGGGGCGGTGGCCTGAATCGTCAGCCACTTGTTGACGAGCAGAGGCTCGGAGTACCACTCCTTGAGCGCCGAGACGATGGTGTCGTTCTTGGTCGGCGTGCTCGAGCCAGCGATCATGTTGAGCGCGGCGAGGCGGTCCGTCAGGTTGTTGGCCGTGTTGAACTGGTCGCGAACGCGCAGCACCATCGTCTTGTTGCCTGCGGCGACGCCGTAGTAGTAGCAGGTGTTCTTCAGGGCGCGGATGCCGGCGCTCGTCGAGTCGGGAGAGTATTCACCCTCAAGCCTGCAGCCGTCGATGACGCTCACGAGCTTGCTGTGCCAGCGGATGCCGAGGGCCTCGCGGACGATTTCGCGCGCACGGTGGATGGCGGCGGGGTCGATGATCGGCATGGCGTCGGCGACGGCGCGCTCGCTCGGGAGCTCCATCGCGACCGCACGGAAGGCGGGCGAAAGGTTGACGTCGTCGATGAGGGCGCCGAACGCCTCGAGAAGCGTTGCATTGACGGGAGTCTGGTCGTTGGCGAGAACGGCGCGCACCTGCTCGAGGATCGCCTTCATCATCAGGCGGTTCATGGCCTCCCAGCGGTTGAAGGGATCGCTGTCGGCGCGGGCAAGCAGCGCAAGCGCGTCGGCGTCGAGGCTGACGTCGAGGATGACCGGCGCGGCAAAGCCGCGGTTGAGGCTCGGAACGGGTTTTTCGCGAAGGCCCGAGAAGACCCAGGTCTGGCGTGCGTCCTTGAGCTCGAACATGCGCGTGAGCTGGGCGGAGCCTTCGGACTCGCCTTCAAGCAGAACGGGCATCTCGCGGCCCTCGGCGTCGAGCAGCGCGACGGGGAAGGGCATGAGCATCGGTTCCTTGGCGGGCTGACCCGGCGTGGGCGGCGTGGTCTGCTCGACCGTCATGACGAGCTGGCCCGCCTCGGCGTTCCACTGCGTGGAGACGGCGACGCGCGGGGTGCCTGCCTGGGAGTACCAGCGGCGGAACTGCTGGAGGTCGCGGCCCGAGGCCTCCTCCATGGCTTCGAGGAAGGCCTCGCACGTCACGGCGTGGCCGTCGTTGCGGGCGATGTAGAGGTCGAAACCCTTGCGGAAGGTGTCCTTGCACAGAAGCGTCTGGAGCATTCGGATGACTTCGGCGCCCTTTTCATACACGGTGCTCGTGTAGAAGTTGTCGATCTCCTGATAGCTGTCGGGACGGATCGGATGGGCCATGGGGCCTGCGTCCTCGGCGAACTGGGCCAGACGCAGCGCCTTGACGTTGCGGATGCGCTCGACCGCGCGGGCGGACTCGTCGCCGAGCATGTCGGCGGAGAACTCCTGGTCGCGGAAGACCGTCAGGCCCTCCTTGAGCGTGAGTTGGAACCAGTCGCGGAGCGTGACGCGGTCGCCCGTCCAGTTGTGGAAGTACTCGTGGCCGACGACGGACTCGATGTTGGCGTAGTCCTGGTCGGTGGCGACCTTCGGATTGGCGAGCGCGTAGCGGGCGTTGAAGATGTTGAGGCCCTTGTTCTCCATGGCGCCGAAGTTGAAGTCGTTCGTCGCCACGATGCGGAAGCCGTCGAGGTCAAGCTCGAGCCCCCAGCGCTCCTCGTCCCAGCGGATGGACTTCTTGAGGCTGTCCATCGTGTGCTGCGTCTTGTCGATGTCCTGCGGCTCGACCCAGACTTCAAGGCTGGCGGTGCGGCCGTCCTTGAGGACGATCGTGTCGCGAAGGGCCTCGAGCCTGCCGGCGACGAGCGCGAAGAGATAGCAGGGCTTCGGGAACGGATCCTCCCAGCGGGCCTCGTGGCGGCCGTCGTCGAGATCCTTCTCCTCAATGCGGTTGCCGTTGGAGAGCAGCACGGGATACTGCTCCTTCGAGGCGCGGATCACGACGCTGTAGCGGGAGAGGACGTCGGGCCTGTCGAGGAAGTAGGTGATGCGGCGGAAGCCCTGGGCCTCGCACTGGCTCATCAGGTTCTGGCCCGAGGCGTAGATGCCCGAGAGCGCCTTGTTGGCGGACGGGCTGAAGCGGTTGACGACGATGACGTCGCACTCGCGGTCGATGCCGCGGATGGTGAGCAGGTCGTCGCCGAGCGTGTAGCGGGACTCGTCGAGTGGAAGGCCGTCGACGGCGACGCTGACGAGCGTCAGGGTTTCGCCGTTGAGAACGAGATCGGAGGAATGCTGTGCATCGGGATTCGGACGCACGTGCATGGTGTTGATGACGCTCGTGCTGTCGGCGTCAAGGTCGAACTCCAGATGCACCGTGTCGATCAGATGGGACGGCGCGCGGTAGTCGGCGCGGAAGATGGTTTCTGCCATTTGTGCTCGCAATATGTGGACGCGGCGGAGCACGTCCGCCGCTGACAAAGCAATGGGTTTCTAGCGATTGTAGACAAATCGGCGGGGACCTGCCGCCCGCGTCCGCCCGATGCGGGAAAGGCAAAATGCAAAAGACCCCGGCGCTCTTTCGGGCGTCGGGGTCCAGATGATTCGCTTTTCAGGAAATCAGGCTTTCGAAGGGATTACTTCGCAGCGGTTTCCTGGGCCTTGGCCATTTCGGCGTCAGCGGCGGCGTAGTCGTGACCGGCCTTCGGATGGCAGGCCAGGCAGTCGGCAGGCTTCTTCGGATCCTTGTCGAGATTCTGGTGCATCTTGGCGATGAACGGCTTCTTGGCGTTGTGCATGCGGGACAGGTCATGGCAGCCGCGGCAGGCGGAGAAGTTGCGTTCGATCATCTGCTTGTGAACGGCTTCAGCCATTTCCTTGCGCTTTTCGAGCTGCTTTTCATGCGTGCTGAGAGAGCCCTGGATCTGGCCGAGAAGCGAGATGGAGCCGGCACGGGCCTTGTCGAAGAGAAGAGCCGTGTAGTCGAGCGGGCCGACGTGTTCGTTGGAGTGGTTCAGAAGGTGGCAGTCGGAGCAGCCGGCGGTGGCGCCGGAGCCGGTCATGTAGTGCTGGCCCTTCTTGTAGGCGGCGTAGGTGAGATCCATGGAGTGGCAGAATTCGCCGCAGAACTTCGGGCTGCCCGCCCAGTGGACGACGCTCGTGAGGATACCGACGAAGACGATGCCGATGACGGCGCCGATCAGGAGGACGCCGGCGACATACCATTTGCTGTTGTTGGCCATTTTGCTGGAACCTGTTTGTAAGAGCGGCCGGGGGCGGTGTGCGTACCAGGGGGAGCCGTCCGGCGCTGTTTAGGGGTGAAAAAGGGCAGACTACGCCTAGGGAAGCAGAGTCTGCACGTGTGTAATCTTATTAAGGTTTATGTAAGGAAGGGTGAAGCGAGCTTGATTGCCGTCAACAAAGGCGCGCTTTCATGGCCTTGAGCCGCGCTTTGTCCGCCCCTTCCATCAGTTTCAGGAATTCAGCGCAATGACGACGGCTTCGGGCGCGACGGTGGCGACGGCGCGCATGCCGATGTGAAGTCCGTGACCGGGCCTGGCGAAGCCCACGATGGTGAGGCCCGAGGGCAGCTGGATGGTGCATTCGCCGCCCTTGTCCTCGCGCTCGCTGCGAAGCACGGCGCCCACGATCTGGTTGTCGCGGCTTTCGACGAGGGCGGGGTTGTCGGCGGAGATGTCCACTGCGGTGGCCTTGCAGAGGGCGAGGACGTGCTTGCCTTCGCGAAGGCCGAGGAGCTGAGCGGACTCCTTCGTGCAGGAGGCGCGGATGTAGTGCGTATCGTCGATGGAGAGGATGAGGCGAACCTGCGCCGAGCCGATCTTGAGCTTCTCGATGACGGCGGGGAACTGGTTGCGCATCGAGGTCCTCAGCGAGCTGATGCCGACGTTCTCGAGCGCGGGAGAGTCCTTGAGGCGGAAACGCGCGAGCACCTCGGCGCGGGCGCGGGTCAGCTCGTCGGCGAGATTCAGCACCTCTTCGCCCGTGGTCGTGAGCCTGGTGCCGCCGCCCTTGTTGCCGCCCACGACCTTCTCGACCAGAGGGGCGCCCGCCAGATTGTTCAGCGTCTCGATGGCCTGCCAGGCGGCCTTGTAGCTCACGCCTGCGCGACGGGCCGCTTCGGAGATGGAGCCGACGTCGCCGATGCGCCTCAGGATGTCAATGCGCTTGTCGGCGAGCTCCGCCATGTGAGTCGCCAAAAGCGTCGGGTCGGCAATCGTTTTGCTCATGTTTGTCTCCGAATGGACTACTTGAAAAATGAGGAAAGTCTCGCTATTCTTCTACGGAATAGCGAGGCCGTCAAGGCCTGCGCTCAATCTTAGCTTAATGCGGTTCAACACCGCCCATGGAGAAAAAATCATGCAGATGAAGAAGCTTGCCGCCGCCCTCATGCTCGCAGGCCTTGCCTGCGCCGCTTCCGCCGAAGAAGTCCGCGTCGCCGTTGCCGCCAACTTCACGGCCCCGATGAAGGAGCTTGCTCCGCTTTATGAAAAGGCCACGGGCGACAAGCTCGTCGTGTCCTACGGCGCCACGGGTGCCTTCTACGCACAGATCAAGAACGGCGCTCCGTTCGACGTGCTGCTCGCCGCCGACGCCAAGACGCCCGCCAAGGCCGTCAAGGAAGGTCACGGCGTTGCCGGCACCACCTTCACGTATGCCGTGGGCAAGCTCGTCCTCTGGTCCTCCGACGCCGCGCTCGTCAAGGACCAGAAGGCCCTTCTTGATCCCGCCGTGAAGAAGGTCGCCGTCGCCGACGCCCGTCTCGCCCCGTACGGCGAGGCCGCCCTTCAGGCGCTCGACGCCCTCAAGATGAAGGAAGCCGTCGAGCCGAAGTTCGTCGTCGGCAACAACATCGGCAAGACCTTCCAGTTCGTGGAGTCGGGCAATGCCCAGGTCGGCTTCGTTGCGCTTTCCCAGTGCTTCAAGAACGGCGCCTTCACGGGCGGCTCCGGCTGGGTCGTTCCGCAGGATCTCTACAAGCCCATCCTTCAGGATGCCGTCCAGCTCAAGGCGGGCGAGAAGAACGCCGGCGCCAAGCGCTTCCTCGACTATCTGAAGACGAGCAAGGAGGCTGCCGCCATCCGCGAAGCCTACGGCTACGGCACGGCCAAGTAAGCCATGCTGACATGGGCTGAACTCGGACCCGTGTGGCTGAGCCTGAGGCTCGCGGCCGTCACGACCGTCATTCTCCTCATCATCGGGCTGCCGCTTGCGTGGTGGCTCGTGAAGGGCAGGAGCGCGCTCTGCGCGCCGATGAACGCGGTCGTGACCCTGCCTCTGGTGCTGCCGCCGTCCGTCCTGGGCTTCTACATCCTCGTCGCCCTCGGGCCCAACGGGCCGATCGGGCAGGTGACGGATGCCCTGGGGCTGGGAACGCTCAACTTCACCTTCACCGGTCTCGTGATCGGTTCGGTGGTGTATTCGCTTCCCTTCATGATCCAGCCCGTCGTCACGGCCTTCGAGGCCATAGGCCCAAGGCCGATGGAGGTGGCGGCAACGCTCGGCTGCCGCCCCTTCGAAGCCTTCTTCCGCGTGATCCTGCCGCTGGCGCGCCACGGCATCATCACGGGCACCCTGATGACCTTTGCACACACGATCGGCGAATTCGGCGTCGTGCTCATGATCGGCGGCAACATCCCCGGATCGACGCAGGTCATCTCAACCGAAATCTACACGCACGTTGAAGCGATGGAGTACGGCAAGGCGCACGTTCTTGCGGGCGGCATGCTGGTCTTCAGCTTCTTCGTTCTTCTGTCCCTCAACCTGCTCAACCGCAAGGAAGGGAGGACCCGATGAGCGGCAGGATCACATTGAATCTGGACCGCGGAACGGACTTCCGCCTTGACGTTTCGTTCGAGATTCCCGACAAGGGCATCACGGTGCTCTTCGGGCCCTCGGGCTGCGGCAAGACCACTGTGCTTCGCTGCACGGCGGGTCTCGAGCGCGCGGCTGGCAGGGTCGTCGTCGCCGACCGCGTCTGGCAGGACGACGCAAGGAACATCTTTGTCCCGGCCTGGGAGCGCCGCTTGGGATACGTCTTTCAGGAAGCGAGCTTATTCGAGCATCTGAATGTCGAGGGCAATCTCCGTTTTGGCCTCAGACACAAGGATGCCCGTGGGGGTCTCGCCCGCTTCTCGGAAGCAGTGGAGCTCCTGGGCATCGGGCATCTTCTCCAGCGCCGCGTGCAGCTTCTCTCCGGCGGCGAACGCCAGAGAGTGGCCATCGCGCGTGCGCTGCTGATGACGCCCGACCTCATTCTCATGGACGAGCCGCTCGCGGCGCTCGACTGGAACCGCAAGCAGGAGATCCTGCCGTGGCTCGAGCGTCTTCGCGACGAGCTCTCCGTTCCCATGCTCTACGTCACGCACTCGGCCGACGAAATGGCCCGCCTTGCGGATCAGGTGATCTGCTTTGAAAACGGGCGGATCGTCGCCGAGGGGCCGCTTGAGGAGGTGCTTCTCGAGCGCTGGCCCGGACAGGGCGAGCAGGGCGCCTCCGTCGTCCTTTCGGGCGTCGTGACCGAGCGGAGCGAAAAGTGGCGCACGGCGGTCGTGACGGCCGGCGAGACGGCCTTTGAAGTGCCCGATGCGGGCAGGAACGTGGGAGAGGCCGCGCGCCTGAGGATTCTTGCGCGCGACGTGAGCGTGGCGCTCAGCGAACCGAGGGACACCTCGATCCGCAACGTGCTGCCCGCCGTCGTCATCGGGATGCGGGGCGTCGAGGGCGAGAGCCACGTCATGCTCACGCTCGAGGCGGGCGGCTGCCGCATTCTCTCGCGAATCACCCGTCGCTCGGCGGACGAACTCGGCATCGCCGTCGGCACGCGCCTCTACGCGCAGGTGAAGGCTGCGGCCATCATCGTGTAGCTCGCAGGGCGCCCCGAGGGGCGCTTTTGTCGCCAAAAGAACGCCCGCTATATGCAATACCCTAATCGGTTGGCGAATCCTCAAGAGGCGTTCACTTAAATTTGAAGGACCCGGTTCTTCTTGCAAGAATGTGCGATGCGACGATGTCGCAACGCACATTTTTCTTAGGAGTAGCAACGTGCCCTGCCATTTTCTGAAGCTCAGCGACTTTTCCGGTGAAACCCTTCGCTACATGATCGACCGCGCCAAGGTCATCAAGGCGGACCTGAAGGCGGGCAAGCGATATGAACCGTTCGCAGGCAAGGTGCTCATCATGGTGTTCGAAAAGGCGAGCACGCGCACCCGCGTCAGCTTCGAGACGGGCTTCTACCAGCTCGGCGGCAACGTCGTCAACCTGCAGAGCCAGGGCTCCCAGATCGGCCGCTCCGAGTCCATCGCCGACACGGCCCGCGTGATCAGCCGCATGGGCGACCTGATCATGATGCGCACCTTCGGCCAGGACCGTCTTGACGACATGGCCGTTCACAGCCAGGTGCCCGTCATCAACGGTCTCACGAACGAATACCATCCCTGTCAGATCCTCACCGACATCCTCACCTTCGAGGAGCACTGCGGTCCGATCACCGGCAAGACCGTCGCCTGGGTGGGCGACGCCAACAACATGGCCTACACCTGGATCGAGGCCGCCAAGCTGCTCGGCTTCAAGCTCCACTTCTCGAGCCCCAAGGGCTATGAGCTTGATCCCGCCCTGACGCTTGCTGGCGACCATCTCAAGGTCTTCGACGATCCCGTCGAATGCTGCCGCGGCGCCGATCTCGTGACGACCGACGTCTGGACGTCCATGGGCTACGAGGAGGAGAACGCGGTGCGCCGCGAGGCCTTCGCCAAGTGGCAGGTCAACGCCGACTCCATGGCCGTTGCCAATCAGGGCGCCGTCTTCATGCACTGCCTGCCTGCCCACCGCGGCGAGGAAGTCACGGCCGACGTCATCGATGGTCCGCAGTCCGTCGTCTGGGACGAGGCTGAAAACCGCCTGCATGCCCAGAAGGCCATCATGGAATACTGCCTGCTCGGCCGTGTCGAATAAGAACACTCGAACGACCTGAGAGACAGCCCGCAAGGCCCCGTTCAATCGAGCGGGGCCTTCGCGTTCTTGTCGGATGCGCGCGCCGGAAAAGAAAAGCCCCGCTCAATGACGAGCGGGGCTTTTGCCTGAGGATTCAGAGCCGCCCGAAGGGACGGTCCCTTGTCAGGCGGATCTCAAGCGGATCAGCAGCGGCGGGCGAGTTCGACGGCCTTGCCGATGTAGGTGGCGGGCGTGAGTTCCATCAGGGAGGCCTTGGCATCGGCGGGGATGTCGAGGTTGGAGATGAATTCGCGCATCGTTTCCTTGGTGATGCCGTCCTTGCCGCGGGTGAGGGCCTTGAGCTGCTCGTACGGGTGCGGCACGCCGTAGCGGCGCATCACGGTCTGCACGGCTTCGGCGAGGACTTCCCAGGCGTTGTCGAGGTCGGCGGCGATGACCTGCTCGTTGACCTGGAGCTTGCCGAGGCCGCGCGTCAGGGCGTTGTAGCCGATGAAGCAGTAGCCGAAGGCGACGCCGAGGTTGCGCAGGACGGTGGAGTCCGTCAGGTCGCGCTGCCAGCGGGAGATCGGGAGCTTGCCGGCGAGATGGCCGAGAACGGCGTTGGCGAGGCCGAGATTGCCTTCGGAGTTTTCGAAGTCGATCGGGTTGACCTTGTGCGGCATCGTGGAGGAGCCGACTTCGCCTTCACGCAGCTTCTGCTTGAAGAAGTGCATGGAGATGTAGCCCCAGACGTCGCGGTCGAAGTCGATGAGGATCGTGTTGGCGCGTTCGATCTGATGGAAGAGCTCGGCCATGTAGTCATGCGGCTCGATCTGGATAGTGTGCGTGTTGAACGTCACGCCGAGGCGTTCCTCGACGACCTTGCGGGAGTGGGCTTCCCAGTCGTATTCCGGATAGGAGACGAGGTGGGCGTTGTAGTTGCCGACGGCGCCGTTCATCTTGGCGTAGATCTTGACGGCACGGATGGCTTCGATCACGCGCTCAAGACGCACGGCGACGTTGGCGAATTCCTTGCCGACCGTCGTCGGAGAGGCGGTCTGGCCGTGCGTGCGGGAGAGCATCGGGATTTCGGCCCACTGGTGGGCGAAGCCGGCGATCGTGTCGTGGATCTGCTGGAGGTAGTCGGCGAGGGCTTCGCGGCCGCGCTTGAGCATGATGGCGTGGCTCGTGTTGTTGATGTCCTCGGACGTGCAGGAGAAGTGCACGAACTCGGAGGCGGACTTGAGCTCTTCGTCGTGGGCGACCTGGTTCTTGATCCAGTACTCGACGGCCTTCACGTCATGGTTCGTCGTCTTTTCGATTTCCTTGATGGCTTCGCAGTCGGCGAGCGAGAAGTTGTCGGCGAGGCCGCGCAGGAAGGCCTTGCCGTGGTCGCTGAGGTGCGGAAGTTCAGCAAAGCCGGCTTCGGAAAGACTGATGAGCCACTCCACTTCGACACGAACGCGGGCGTTCATGAAGGCGCATTCGGAGAAGATGTCGCGAAGCGCGTCGGTCTGGCGGGCATAGCGGCCGTCGATCGGGGAGAGTGCGGTAAGGGGATTCAGTTCCATGTCGGAAAACCTCGGGTGAAAAAAGAAAAAACGGCGTCCGCTGCGCAGGAGGGGCCGCAGGGAGCGGCGGGCGGAACGGACAAAAGGCAATCCTTATATTTTAGCAGTCCGTTTCGCGTGCGTCTTCCCGACGGGCCGTCTTCGGAACGGGGTTCCCGTGCAGGGAAAAGCGTCCTCAGCAGGCGTGTTCCTGCGGGATGACGCCTCTTTTTGCCCTACAATCGGACTTGCGCGTTCGGGGTATCGGCCTTTCAGGGGCCGGTTGAGAAACACCCGTCGCACCGGATCAGGTTCAGACCTGCGTCGGGAAACGCTGCGGACAAATCGACATCCGGCCTTCGAAGGAAGGCCCAAGGCACCGTTCTCTTCGCCGGTCGCGCCCTCACTTCAATTCTTCTGGAGCGCGATTATGCACAACCACTTCCATTCCAATCCCGACCTGCGTCCCGCTGGCGAACGCTTCTTCGTGAGGAGCGAGGCGGGCGAGGACGTCCCTCTGCGCCGCATCAGGCTTTCCGACACGCCCGAATGCTTCGGCGGCGGCAGGAATCCCGACTTCTTCATGACCGACGTCACGGGCGGCTACGGCGCCGCCGATGCTGGCGAGACGGTCGAGCTCGTGCGCCGCGAACGCCCCGAGCCCGGCAGCCCCACGCAGCTCGCCGCCGCGCGAGCGGGCGTCGTGACGCCTGAAATGGCCTATGCGGCCGCACGCGAAAACGCCAATCTCGAAGGTTTCGCCGCCTCGCTCTCCGAGCCGGGACTTGAGCGCGTGCGCGACAGGCTCATGCCGCTTCTCGAACGCGTCGAGCCCTGGACGGGCGAGCGCGTCAGGGCCCGCGTGGCCGCCCGGCAGGCCGTCATCCCCGCCGCCTTCACGCATCCCGAGGTCGAGCCCACCGTCATCGGCCGCCACTTCGCCACCAAGGTCAACGCCAATATCGGCACTTCCGCCTCGTCCTCCGACTGGCGCGAGGAAGGCCGCAAGATGCAGGAGGCGCTCGCCAGAGGCGCGGACACCGTGATGGACCTCTCGACCGGCAGGTGCATCCGCGAGACCCGCGAGATGATCCTGCGCGGCTCGCCCGTGCCCGTCGGCACCGTGCCGCTTTACGAAACGCTAGAGCGCGCAGGCGGCGATCCGCTCGCGCTCTCCTGGGAGATCTTCAGGGACGTCATGGAGGATCAGGCCAGGGCGGGCGTCGACTACATGACGATCCACGCAGGACTCCTCCTGCCCCACGTCGAGCTTACGCGCCGCCGCCTGACGGGCATCGTCTCCCGAGGCGGCGGCATGATGGCCAGATGGATGAAGGCCTTCGGCAGGGAGAACTTCCTCTACGAGCACTTTGACGAGATCCTCGACATCGCGGCGCACTACGACGTGACGCTCTCGCTCGGCGACGGCCTGCGCTCGGGCAGCCTCTACGACGGCAACGATGCGGCCCAGTTCGCCGAACTCAGGACGCTCGGGGAGCTCAACCGCAGGGCGGGCGCTCGCGACGTGCAGGTGATGATCGAGGGTCCCGGCCACATTCCGATGCCCGGCGTCGAGCTCAACCAGCTCAATGAACGCGAGTGGTGCGACGACGCGCCCTTCTATACGCTCGGGCCGCTCGTGAGCGACGTTGGCGCGGGCTACGACCACATCACGGCCGCCATCGGCGGCGCCATGATCGCGGGGGCGGGCACGGCGATGCTCTGCTACGTGACGCCCAAGGAGCATCTCGGCCTTCCCGATGCGAACGACGTTCGCGAGGGCATGGCCGCATTCCGCATCGCGGCCCATGCGGCCGACATCGCCCGAGGCGTGCCCGGCGCGATCCTGCGCGACCACCTCATGAGCATGGCCCGCTTCGAATTCCGCTGGCCCGACCAGTTCGCCCTTGCCGTGGATCCCGCCAGGGCCCGTGCCTTCCATGACGAGACGCTTCCCGGGGCCGCCGCCCAGAAGGCTCACTTCTGCAGCATGTGCGGCCCGAAATTCTGTCCGATGAAGCTCGCGCACGAGCTCTTCAAGGATTGATCGGAGCGGGGCGGCCGCAGATGAAAAAAATCGGGAGTCCGTTTTCGGACTCCCGGTTTTTCATGGAAATTCAGCGAGAAAACCTCTGTCAGGCAGGGGTTGTTGACGGAGGTCAGTCCTCGTTTTTCTCTTCGCTCTTCTCTTCGGCCTTCTCCTTGCTCTTCTCCTCGCCTTTCTCTTCGCCCTTCTTGCTCTGCTTCCCGCGGGCGGGCTGGAGCTTGCAGAACTGCACGGGGCTCGTGTCGAGCTTGGTGCGCGCGAGTTCGTAGAGGATGCCGATCGGCGCGCAGTCTTCAAGGCGCTTCGTGATGTTGGCGCGGTGAGATTCGACCGTTCGCGTCGAAAGGAAGAGCTTTTCGGCGATCTCGCCGTTCTTCAGGCCCTGGCAGACCAGATCGAAGATCTGTGTCTCGCGCTTGGAGAACTGGCGGAGCATGTGGCGCACGCGCGTCTTGCGAACCTCGAGAAGCGAGGCGTCTCGTGCGGCGTTGATCTTAACGAGAAGGTCGTCGGGATCGACGGGCTTCTCCATGAAGGAGATCGCGCCGTTCTCCATGGCCTCGACGGCCGTGCGGATGGTGCCGTGGCCGGAAAGCACGATGACCTTGATGGGACTGTCGAGATCGCGAAGGCGCTTCAGAACCTCGATGCCGCTCATGCCGGGCATGGTCAGGTCGACGACGAGGCAGCCGGGCTGGTCCGTTTCGACGAGGTTGAAGAAGTCTTCCCCGCTGGCGTAGGTGCGTGCATCGATGCCGTGCGTCGCAAGAGCAAAGCGGATCGAATAGCGGACTTCGTCGTCGTCGACGACCCAGACGGGGATTTCCTCCTGCGTCAGGTCCTTCTTCAGGGCCTTCTCTTCGGAACTTTCAGTGATGGGCATATTTCAATTAATATCGCTTGAGCAGGCCTGCGGCGTACGGATGTACGGGAGACGAACGCGGCCGCGAATATCATTCAATGCTACCAAAAAAGAGGTCGTCTGAGTGCCCTCGCCGGGATGCCTGCGATGTCAGGACGCACGTACGCGAGAGCATGACAGGACGAAAACGCCATGATGAAGGGCAAGCCGATGATTGAGAGAAGCAGGGAGCCGCTCTTTGACGATGCGCCGCGTCCGGACGCGCCCGTCTCGGGCGAACCGCCACGCAGGAGCGTGCTCGAGGCTTCGGCACGTCTTTCGAGGCTCGTGCGTCTGGGCACGCTCGGCTTCGGGCGGCCGTCCTGGCGCGGCACCATCTACTCGGCCTCGAGCGGCGCACTCCGCATGAAGGGGCTCGACGGCCTGTCCGTGCTCGCGAGAACGCCCTGGCTGGGCTGCGTCTGCCTCGAGCGCGGATATCTTCATCCCCATTCGCAGGCGGAGCTTGCCGTTCTGGCGTCCGCCGTTCCCGCCGACTTCCGCTTCATCGTGCGCGCGCCCGCGCTCGTGACGAGCGTCTTCGTGCACGACAGACGCGGCCGTGCAGGCGGCCTCAACAGGGAGTTCCTCAACGTGGCGGCCGCCGCGGCCTTCGTGAGAAGCTGCACGGACGGACTCGGCGAGAAGCTCGGCGGCGTGCTCTTCGACTTCGGGCCCTATCCGTCCTCGCAGATGAAGACGCTTCAGGGCAGGCAGAAGGCCGTGGAGGAACTGGGCGCCTTCGCAGAGGGGCTGGTGCGGGAGCTGGGCTCTGCGGACGCCGCCCCCGTGCTCGCCTTCGAGGTGAGGAATCCGACGCTGCTCACGCCGCGTCTCATGGCGCTCCTGAGAAGCTTCGGCATCAGGCCCGTGATGGGACTCAATGAGGGCATGCCCGGACTGCAGCGCCAGATGCGGGCGCTTGCCGCCTGCGACGCGCAGGATCCCTCGGATCCCGACTGGAGGCTTTCGGGGCCGCTCTTCGTGCGCTGGCATCGTTCGGGCCCGCTTTCGCCCGTCTTCGTGAGGGACCCGGAAAGCAAAAGTGCGGGCGACCCCGTCACCCGCACCCTGATTGCATCCCTCGTCATGCGCGCCGTTCGCAGCGGCGTGCCCGCCTACGTGCTGGCGGGCGACGATGCCGAAGGCGATGCGCCGAGCACGCTTCTGGACATTCTGGCCTCGCTCGACGGCATGCGAGCCGCCGGGCTCAGGCGCTGACGTCCTACCAGCGGGAGAGCGGCTGGCGTTCGTCGTTGCCCATGCCGATGTCCTGATAGTTGACGGGCGTGTCGGGCGTTCCCACGAGCACGAAGCAGAGCAGGCGCTCGCAGGTCGGATCATAGAGGCCGTCGGGGGCGGGGAAGTCCTTGGCGGAGACCGTCTTCGCGGCAAAGCCCTGAGCATGCAGGCCTGCAAGGAAGTTCATGAGCGAGGCGCCTGCCGTCATCAGGCGTTCGTCGGCGTCGCGGTCCCTGGAGTCGGGGGAGAGGCCCGTGCCCACGAGCGCCATGCACATCGGCGCCTTCAGGGCCTTGCCGCGGGCCTTGGCGCGCATCTCCTCGTCGGCGTCCGCAGGCAGGACCGACTCGAAGAGGTCGGCGAGACGGTCGCGGGAGGAGATCTCGACCCAGCGGAAGGGAAGCGTCTCCTGATGGCAGGGCACGCGGCAGGCGGCCGTCACGGCCAGACGCAGGGCGCCCACGTCAGGGGCGGGAATGACGAGATGCTTGGCGCCAAGGGAGTGGCGCGACAGGATCATTTTGAAGAAACTTTCATTCACGGCGTAAATCTCCGACATTGCCGGCTGGAAAACGTGCGGCCGGACACGCAGAATATTATGCTACGAAGACAAGAACATTCAGGAGGCCACTGCATGCGCAGCCTTTGGGACATTTCCCCTTCCGTAAGCACCCGAGCGCCCGTATTCCCGGGCGACACGCCGTTCCAGGTCCTCTGGAACGAGCGCATCAACGACGGCGGAGTCGCCAACATCTCGACGATCCACATGTCGCCGCACGTGGGCGCGCATGTCGACGCCCCGATGCATCTCGACAGCGGCGCCGTGGACGTCGCCACGCTCAGGCTCGAGCGCTTCATCGGCCGCTGCCGCGTCATCGACCTGAGCGGTGCGGACACGACCGAGCCCGTCAGCCGCGAGGAGCTCTCGAGCGCCTGCTTCCACGAGCGCGTCCTCATCAAGACCCGCAGGGCCGCGCCCGAGCGCTGGACGGAGGACTTCAGGTCCGTCTCTCCCGGCGCCGTGCGCATGCTCCTCGAGTCGGGCGTGATGCTCATCGGGCTCGACACCCCGAGCATCGACCCCGCTGACAGCACGCTCCTGCTTTCGCACCGCGTGGCCCTTCAGGGCGGCATCTCCATCATCGAGAACCTCGACCTGAGCCAGGTCGAGGCGGGCGAGTACGAGCTCATTGCGCTGCCCCTCAAGCTCGAGGGCGTCGAGGCCAGTCCCGTGCGCGCCGTCCTGCGCTCCGTTGCACATCGATGAGGAGGCGTCATGAGCGGAAAGGTTTTTGAACAGCCCCTTCGCATTCGCTGGAACCACTGTGATCCGGCGGGCATCGTCTACCACCCCCAGTACTTCGTGATGCTCAACAACGCCATGGAGGACTTCTTTCGCGAGTGTGCGGGCCTGAGCTACGAGGAGAGCCTCGTCGAGGGTTACGGATTCCCGATCGCGGGGATCAGGTGCGACTTCTGCGCTCCGAGCCGATGCGGGGACGACTGCGTGCTGCGCATGTGGATTGAGAGCATCGGCACGACGTCCGTGCGCTTCGCCATGACGATCCACGCGGGCGACGAATGCAGGCTCGCCTGCATCGAGACGGCGGTCTGCGCCGCACGCGAGGGCGACGCCGTCGTCAAGCGTCCGATTCCCGCCGAAATGAGAAGGCGCCTCGAGGAGTATCTCAAGGCGCCTGAAGTTCCGGAGCTGGCCCTCAGGGCCTGACGCTCCCGTCGAGCTCCTGCAGGACGGCGTTGTCCGTCCAGAGGAGCCTGAGAATGCGCTCGCGCGCCTCATTGGCGTCCGTCGTGCAGAAGATGCGCGCGGGCGCTTTTTTCGTGTCGTTGAGGAGGCCCGGCTCGTCAAGGCGGCGCTTGAGCTGGCGCGCGACGGCGGGGGCTGGGTCGATGAGCCTGATGCCCGGCCCCGCAGTGAGGCGGATGGCGTCGGAGAGGAAGGGATAGTGCGTGCAGCCGAGAACAAGCGTGTCGGCGCCCGCCTCGACGAGCGGCTCCACGTACTCCCTGAGAAGGGCCATCGTGTGCGGCGTGCGGAATTCGCCCGCCTCCACGCAGTCCATGAGGCCGGGGCACGGACAGTCAATGATCCTGACTTCCTTGGGGGCGATGGACTTGAGGTGGCGGTATTTGGCGCTTGCGAGCGTCTTCGTCGTCGCCATCACGCCGATGATGCCCGTTCTGGTCGTGCGGGCGCCGGGAAGCACGGCGGGCTCGATGCCCACGACGGGCATGGAGAGCTCGGCGCGCAGGCTTTCCGCACAGACGGCCGTGGCCGTGTTGCAGGCGATGACGATGGCCTTCACGTCCTTCCTGAGAAGGTGCGAGACGAGCGCATGCGTGCGCTCGAGAATGAAGTCGTCCGTTCTGTCGCCCCAAGGGGCGAAGCCGCAGTCGGCGGCGTAGACGAGGTTTTCCTGCGGAAGCAGCTCGGCGACGGCGCGGGCGACGGAGAGGCCTCCGAAGCCCGAGTCGAGAATGCCGATGGGACGGGTGTCCGTCATGACGAAAGCTCCTTGGATGCGGCCTTCCTGCGCGGAAGCCTGATTTCGCCGCAGAGAATGCCGCCCACGATCAGGGCGCCGCCGATGATGCCCGCCGTTCCGAGGCTTTCGCCCGCGAACCAGCCGATGATGGCGGCAAAGACGCTCTCCATGGCGAAGATGACGGCCGCGCGGCCCGCGGGCACGTAGCGCTGCGCCCAGGAGAGCAGCACCTGCACGAAGGCGACGATGACGGCAAGCCAGAGGATGCCGCCCACCACCGTCGTGTTGAAGGTCGTCTCCTTGAGCGGGACGCCCGCCGCCGTGGCGACGGCCAGGCCGACGGCTGCAAAGACGGCGGTGAAGAAAAGCTGGGTGAATGCGAGCTGCCTCGCCTGAGTGCCCGGCGCGACGCGGCCCACCACCATGATTTCTACGGCGGAGATGAGGGCCGAGAGAATCGTGACCCACTCGCCCCAGTTGTTCGAGAAGCTGAGCGTGAAGGGGTTGGCGAGCAGGACGAGGCCCGCAAACGCCATCATCACGCCGAAGACGGCTCCCTTCGTGGGCGCCTTGCCGAAGACCACCCAGACGAGAAGCGGCGTGATCGGCACGTAGAGCGCCGTGAGAAAGCCGGACTCGGAGCTCTGCAGGGTCATGAGGCCCGCGGCGTTCGTCGTGTAGCCCAGATAGATGAGGAAGGCGCAGGCCGCCCCCGCCTTCCAGGTGCGCTTCGGAATGTCCGCAATCCGCCCCTTGAGCATGAGCAGGACGAAGAAGGCGCCCACGCCGAACCTGAGCATCACGAGCGTGAGCGGGTTCGTGTACTCGAGCGCGGAGCCGACCGTGATGAAGGAGCTCCCCCAGAAGAAGGTGGCGAGGACGAGCGCCAGCACGGGCATGATCGGCTGGTGGTGGGTTTCCAATGTCGACTTATGCATCTTTCAGAAAAAAGGCCGCCGTTGCCGGCGGCCGTCGTTCGGATTGTCGGTGGCCCGCGTCAGCCGGCGAGCTTTTCCCAGGCTTCCTCGTCGACGCCGACGGTCACGCTGCCGTCGGGATGGACGATCACGGGACGCTTGATGATGACGGGATTCTCGAGCATCAGGGCGCGCATGCCTTCGGGATTGTCGCGCACGGCATCGCGTCTGGCTTCGTCAAGCTTGCGCCAGAGCAGGCCCTTGCGGTTGAGGAGCACGTCGCAGGAGGTCTTCGCGATCCACTCGTCAAGGAGGACGGGATCGATCCCTTCCTTCCTGAAGTCGTGGAACTCGAACGGGAGGTCTCGGGCGACGAACCATTCGAGGGCCTTCTTGACGGAGCCGCAGTTCTTGATGCCGTAGATCTTGTTCATGTCGCGTTCTCCTCAGGCTGCGGCGCGGCCGAGGCGGTCGTTGACTGCGGCCCAGTCGGGCGACTGGGGCGGCAGTTCGACGAGGATGCGTTCGGCGCCTGCGCGGTCGAGCCTGTGCAGGTTTTCGTAGAGGTCGCGCCCGTAGCCGTGAAGGTCGGCGGGGGCCTTGATCGCAAGGACGGGCGTGCCCTCGAGGCGGTCGAGCACCTCGCTGGAGGCCATGACGGCGACCGGAGCGGCGCCCATTTCGGCGAATCGGGCGGGCAGGGCTTCGGCGGACACAAGCTCGAGCTTCGTGCGGGGCGCATAGTGGCTCTTGAGGCGGCCGGAGGCGCGGGGCGCATCCTTGCCTGCATCGGGCACTGCAAAGCCGAGCGTCTCCTCGAGCATCTCGCGGGTGATGACGCCGTGGCGCAGGAGCGTGGGGCGTCCCTGCGAGAGGTTGATCATCGTGGACTCGATGCCGAACTCGCAGCTGCCGCCGTCGAGGATCATGTCGAGCTTGCCTTCGGGCTTGACGCCGAGGTCTTCGGCGACGTGTGCGGCGCACGACGGGCTGATGCGCCCGAACGTGTTGGCCGAAGGCGCCGTGAGGCCGCGCCAGGTCGGACCCGAGAAGGCCGAGATGAGCGCATGAGCCCAGGGATGGGACGGGCAGCGGAGCGCCACCGTGTCCTGTCCTCCCGTCACCCAGAGTCCGCAACGCGCCTTCTTCTTGAGAACGAGCGTGAGCGGGCCCGGCCAGTACTTCTTGGCCAGCAGCCAGGCTTCGGGCGGAACGTCCTCGGCCCAGTGGGAGATGGCGTCGATGCCTGCGACGTGGACGATCAGCGGATGGTCCGCCGGACGGCCCTTGGCCGCGTAGGTGGAGAGCACTGCGGATTCGTTGTCGGCGTCGGCGGCGAGGCCGTAGACGGTTTCGGTCGGCATGGCGACGAGGCCGCCCGCCTCAAGGACGCGGACGGCTTCGGCGATTCTGACTTCGTCGACGGGAGGAGTCTGGGTCATCTCAGTTCGGTTCCGGAAGATGAAGGATGCGGGCGGCTTCGCGGGCGCGGTCCATGGCTTCTTCGGCGGTCCTGCCGATGCAGGTCACGTGGCCCATCTTGCGGGCGCGGCGGGCGTCGGCCTTGCCGTAGATGTGGAGCTTGGCGCCGGGAATGGCGGTGACGCCGGCCCAGTCGGGCTCGCGCTTGACGCCTTCCTCGTCGAACCACTCGTCGCCGAGGATGTTGAGCATCACGGCGTAGGAGTGCTGCTCCGTGGAGCCGAGCGGAAGGCCGGCCATCGTGCGGACCTGCTGCTCGTACTGGCTCGTGACGCACGCGTCGATCGTGGCGTGGCCGGAGTTGTGCGGACGGGGAGCAAGCTCGTTGACGAGGATGGTGCCGTCTTCAAGGATGAAGAGCTCGACGCAGAGGACGCCGACGTAGTTGAGCGTCTGGGCGATCCTGGCGGCGTAGCCGCGGGCGCGGGAGGCCGTCTCCTCGTCGATGCGGGCGGGAAGGACGGAGACCGCGAGGATGCCGTTGCGGTGGAAGTTCTCGGAAACGGGGAACGTGGCCGTTTCGCCGTGCGAGTTGCGCGCGACGATGACGGAGACCTCGAGCTTGAGGGAGAGGCGCTTTTCGAGCACGCAGTCCACGCCACCGAAGTCGCGGAAGGCCTTGCGGACGTCCTCGATCGTGGCGACTCGGGCCTGGCCCTTGCCGTCATAGCCGAGGCGGGCGGTCTTGAGAATGCCGGGCAGGAGCGAGGCGTCGAGGGCGTCGACGTCGGCTTCGCTGCGCACGGCGGCATGCGGGGCGACGGGCACGCCGGCCACTTCGGAGACGAAGTGCTTCTCGACGTTGCGGTCCTGGGTGACGGCGACGGCGGCGGACGGCGGGCAGACGCGCAGGCCCGCCTTCTCGAGGTATTCGAGCGAGGGGGCGGGGACGTTCTCGAACTCGGTCGTGACGGCCTTCACCCTGCCTGCGAGCGCGGCGAGGCCGGCCTCGTCGTCGTACTTCGTTTCGATCTGCTCGCGGGAGACTTCGCCCGCGGGGCAGGCCTTGCCGGGTTCGAGCACGGCGACGTGGTAGCCCATCGTCGCGGCGGCCTGGGCGAACATGCGGCCGAGCTGGCCGCCGCCCATCAGGCCGAGCGTTTCGCCCGGCATCAGCACTTCATTGGCGTTCATTTGACGGGATTTCCTCGTTAGAGCGGGAGTTCCATGGCGCGGGCCTTGGCGTTCTGGGCGGCGCGGAAGTCGGCGAGCTTCTGGGCGAGGCCGGCGTCCGTGACGGAGAGGATCTGGGCGGCGTAGAGCGCGGCGTTGGCGGCGCCCGCTTCGCCGATGGCGAAGGTGGCGACGGGCACGCCCTTGGGCATCTGGACGATGGAGTAGAGGCTGTCCTGGCCGCGGAGGTACTTGGACGGAACGGGCACGCCGCAGACGGGGATCGTGCACTTGGCGGCGATCATGCCGGGCAGGTGGGCGGCGCCGCCTGCGCCCGCGATGATGACGCGGATGCCGCGGTCACGGGCGGTTTCGGCGTAGTCGAACATTTCGTCGGGCATGCGGTGAGCGCTCACGACACGGGCTTCGAACGGGATGTCGAATGCCTTGAGCATTTCGGCGGCGTTCTTCATCACCTCCCAGTCGGAGTTGCTGCCCATCACGATGCCGACGATCGGCTTAACGGCGTCAGTCATTGGAAAACCTCGCTGTAAAAATCAAAAAACAAAAACATAAAAGAACGACAGGAAAGCCGTGCTTTCCTCTCGTTCCTCAGAATCTATGAGTATAGACAAGAAAGGACCGGCAGGCATGAAGACTGTCGGTCCTTTCAGGGGCATCACAGGGGATGCGGATTACTGTTCGATGTCCGTTTCGGCAAGGCGGCGCAGGGCTTCGCGGTACTTGTCGGAAGTCTTTTCAATGACTTCGTCCGGAACCTTCGGAGCGGGCGGGGTCTTGTCCCAGGGCTGGGCTTCGAGCCAGTCGCGGATGAACTGCTTGTCGTAGCTCGGGGGCGAGACGCCGACGTTGTACTGGTCGGCCGGCCAGAAGCGGCTGGAGTCGGGCGTGCACACTTCGTCCATCAGGCGGATGGTGCCTTCCTCGTCAATGCCGAACTCGAACTTCGTGTCGGCGATGATGATGCCCTTCGTGGCGGCGTATTCGGAGGCGCGGCGATAGAGCTCGAGCGTGTAGCTGCGGATCTTCTCGGCGATTTCCTCGCCGTAGAGCTCGACGACGCGTTCGAACGAGATGTTTTCGTCATGCGTGCCGACTTCGGCCTTGGCGGCCGGCGTGAAGATCGGTTCGGGGAGCTTCTGGCCCATCTGGAGACCTTCGGGAAGCTTGATGCCGCAGACGCAGCCGGTGGCGCAGTAGTCCTTCCAGCCGCCGCCGATCAGGTAGCCTCGGGCGACGCACTCGATCAGGATGGGCTTGAGGCGCATGGCGACGCAGGAGCGGCCCTTGACCATCGGCACTTCCTCAGGCTTGACGACGGATTCGGGATCAATGCCGGTGAGGTGGTTCGGGCAGACGCCTTCGAGCTGCTTGAACCAGAAGTCGGTGAGAGAGGTGAGCACCTTGCCCTTGCCCGGAATCGGGTCGCCCAGAATGACGTCGAATGCGGAAATGCGGTCGCTCGCGACGATGAGCAGCTTGTCATCGCCGACGGCGAACGTATCGCGCACCTTGCCGGAGTAGAGCTTCTTCAAGGAGGGAATGTTGATCTGGGAAAGACCAGCCATGTTGAAATCTCCCTTTGAGAGATGGTTAACTGAAATGTGGTGCCGTCATTGTAATGCCGATCATCCGTTCACTACGCTTTTTGACTAGTAGATTTGGCTAGGTCGGCATGAGGATCGGCAATGTTTGGTCAGCCTGCCAAAAACGCCCAGAGCGCAGGCGCTGCGATCAGAAGCCACGTGACGCCGAGGATGACCATCGCGATGAAGACCGCTGCGCTGCCGAGGTCCTTGGCGCGTCCGCTCAAGGGGTGGAGCTCGGGGCCGATGCGGTCCACGACCGCCTCAATGGCGGAGTTGAGGATCTCGACGAGCATCAGGAGAAGAACGGAGCCAATGAGGAGCACCGTCTCGACGGCGGGCAGGCCGAGCAGGAGCGCGCAGGGAATGAGCACGCAGGCGAGGAGCACCTCTTCGCGGAATGCGGCCTCGTTCCTGTAGGCGGCCGAGAGGCCCTTCATGGAGTAGCCCGTGGCGTTGATGAGTCGGCGCAGGCCCTTTTTGCCCTTGAGGTCCGTGGCGTCCTTGTCTTGGGAGTTGGGTGTGGTCATGATGCAGTAAAAGCGCGCCCGCCCTGACGCGTGGTCGGGCGGGCGACGTGTGGTTCAGCCGATCAATTCGGGCTCTCGGTTAGAGCACGTTCTGGCGAAGCGTGCCGTCGGCGTAGCGGGCGGCCACGACGTCGAGCGGGAGCGGCTTGATGCGGGAGGCCATGCCTTCGCAGCCGAACTGGAGGTAGCGCTGCTTGCAGAGCTCCGTGGCGGCCTTGCGGGCGACCTTCAGGAAGTCGCGCGGGTCGAACTTGGAGGGGTTCTCGAAGAGGTACTGGCGGGTGGCGGCCGTCATGGCGAGACGGATGTCCGTGTCGATGTTGACCTTGCGCACGCCGTGCTTGATGGCTTCCTGGATTTCCTCGACGGGCACGCCGTACGTTTCGCGCATGTCGCCGCCGAACTGGCGGATCGTGGCGAGGTATTCCTGCGGAACGGAGGAGGAGCCGTGCATCACGAGGTGGGTGTTCGGCAGGCGTTCGTGGATTTCCTTGACGCGCTGGATGGAGAGCGTTTCGCCGGTGGGCTTGCGCGTGAACTTGTAGGCGCCGTGGGACGTGCCGATGGCGATGGCGAGGGCGTCGAGCTGCGTGGCCTTCACGAAGTCGGCAGCCTGGTCCGGGTCCGTGAGGAGCTGTTCGCGCGTCATAACGGCGTCGGTGCCGTGGCCGTCTTCCTTGTCGCCCTTCATCGTTTCGAGGGAGCCGAGGCAGCCGAGTTCGCCTTCGACGGAGACGCCGATGCAGTGGGACATTTCAACCACGCGACGGGTGACTTCGACGTTGTAGTCGTAGGTGGAGATCGTCTTGCCGTCGGCCATGAGGGAGCCGTCCATCATGACGGAGGTGAAGCCCATGCGGATGGCGCCCTGACAGACGGACGGGCTCTGGCCGTGGTCCTGATGCATGCACACGGGGATGTCCGGATAGGCCTCGACGGCGGCAGAGATCAGATGGCGAAGGAAGTGCTCGCCGGCATACTTGCGGGCGCCGGCGGAGGCCTGCATGATCACGGGGGCGCCGACTTCGCTCGCGGCGGCCATGATGGCCTGAACCTGTTCGAGGTTGTTGACATTGAAAGCAGGAACGCCGTAGCCGTTTTCGGCGGCGTGATCGAGCAGCTGACGCATGGAGACGAGTGCCATGACGATGAACTCCGAATCTGATGAAAGGGAAAAACAAAAGGGCGGCGCAGGCCTCGCGGGCCGTCTTCGGGCCGCCCGAAACTGATCAGATGCATTGTATAGGGACAATGCGTCTAGGGAAAGAGGTTAATCCCTGCCCGTGGGGCGGAAGGACGCAAAAAATCCGCGTTCGTCCGTCAGCCCGTCAGCAGGGACGGATTGGCGGCCACCTGCTTGCGGATGCCGTTGTAGATGGCCTGGGCGATCTTCTGCTGGTGCCTGCCGTTGATGAGGAGCTTTTCCTCGGTCGGGTTCGAGATGAAAGCCGTCTCGACGAGGATCGACGGAATGCCCTGGCCCTTGAGGACCGCGAAGCCCGCCTGTTCGACGTGCTTCTTGTGCAGGCGGTTGACGCTCTTCATCTCATTGAGGACGGAGGCGCCGAGGCCGAGGCTGTAGCTGATGGTCCAGCTTGAGGTCATGTCGACGAGCACGCTCGCCACCTGACGGTCGACGCTGGCGATGTTGACGCCGCCGATCAGGTCGGACTCGTTCTGGTTCTTGGCAAGCCAGCGGGCGGCGGCGGACGTTGCGCCGCGTTCGGAAAGGCAGAAGACGCTCGAGCCTCGCGCGCTGGCCTTGATCCAGGCGTCGGCGTGAATGCTCACGAGCAGGTGCGCCTTGGCGCGGCGGGCGATGGCCACGCGGCCGCCGAGGCTCACGAAGTGGTCCGTGTTGCGGGTCATGATGGCCTTCATGCCGGGATCGTCGTTGATGAGCGCGGCAAGGCGCTTGGCGATCTGGAGCACGACCGTCTTCTCGCGGTTGCGTCCGCGGCCGATGGCGCCCGGGTCCTCGCCGCCGTGGCCGGGGTCGACCACGATGATGAGCTTGGGCTTGATGGACTTCGAGGGCTTCTTCGGCTTGGACGGTCTGGTGGGTCGGACGGGCTCCTTCGGCTCAGGCTCCTCGAGGGGAGGCTTGACGGGGGATTCGGTCGCGCCCTTGTCGAGGCCTGCGAGCAGCGAGCCGAGCGGGTCGCCGTCGGGCGCCTCGCTGCCTTCCTCGAGGCCGTTGAGCAGGCGGCTGATCTCGTCGGTCGGATGCGCGGGATAGATGTCGAAGACGAGGCGGTACTTGTAGTTCGCAAAGGGCTGGAGCTGGAAGACCTCGGGCTTGACGTCGGTCTTGAGGTCCATCACGAGACGGACCGTGTCGGGCTGGAACTGCCCGATGCGCATGGCGGCGATGTAGGGATCGTCGGGCTTGACGGCGGCAATCTGCTTCTGCAAGGCGACGGTGAGCTCGAGCCCCTTGATGTCGACGACGAGGCGCAGCGGCTTCGAGGAGCGGACGAAGAAGTACTTGAAGTTGAGCGGGGAGTCGTACTCGAGCGTGACTCGGGTGTACTCCTCGGCGGGCCACATGCGAACGTCGACCATGCGGGCGCCCCTGGCGATCTGCCACGGCGCAAGACTGAGAAGGAGCGTGCTCGCGGAGCCGAGCACGAGGCGGCGTCGGTCGATCATTCGCCCGCCTCCGAAACATGGGCGACGAGCGCTTCGCCGAGCGGCGTGAGTCCCTTCAGGACGGCGCGGCGGCCGAGACCCTCGAGGGAGAGCTCGATGACGAGGTCCGCATCGGGCACGTAGGGCGACGCCTTTTCGGTCCATTCGGTCGCGGACACGAAGCCCGGGCCGAAGAGGTCGCGAAAGCCCGCATCCTCGAATTCCTCGGGCTCCTCAAAGCGGTAGAAGTCGAAGTGATTGAGCGTGAGGCCCGCGACGGGATAGGTCTCGACGAGCGAGAAGGTGGGGCTCTTCACGGGGCCGGCAAAGCCGAGGCGGCGCAGCATGGCGCGAACGAGCGACGTCTTGCCTGCGCCGAGGTTGCCCTCAAGGCGCACGGCCAGACCGTGCCCGGCAACCGCGCCCGCTTCCTTCGAGACGGCGTCGGCAAGACGGGCGCCGAGCCTGTCGGTGTCGTCGGGATGGGGAAGAGACGCTTCAAAAGTAAGGGATGCCATGTCGGTCCTTCTGAGCCGTGGAGCCAAAACCTTGATTTTAGCCCATGACGGGAGCCTGCTCGGACGAGGGAATCGTTGCGGCATGCAAGCGAAAAACAGCCTCTCGCGGGATAATGTAACTAAATGTAATTCGCTCTTGCCAAAGTGAATGAAGTCCCTCATAATTCAAATCCTCAGTCGAACGCGACTTGCTCCGAACGACTGACAGATGGTGGCCGGTGTAGCTCAGCTGGTAGAGCAGCGCATTCGTAATGCGAAGGTCGGGAGTTCGAATCTCTTCTCCGGCACCACAAGAATTCAGAAAGGATCTGTACAGCATTGTACAGGTCCTTTTTCCATTTCTGCCGGCCTTTTTTTCAAGTTCCGGCAGGCGGCCCGACCGCCTCGAATCTTGCGCTCGGACGGGGCGCGGTGCTAGTCTCATTCGGTGAAAACATCTCTCTTGCAAAGGAGGAACCGAATTATGCAAAAGACGGGCATCATCGTGCTGGGCTCGGTTGCGGCCATGCTTCCCGCACTGGCTCAGGCGTCCGAAACGGTCAGGCTCGCTGAACCCGACCTCGCCATGGAGGGCTCGCTCATGACGGCGCTCAAGAACCGTCACTCGACACGCGAGTACGCGGCGAAGGACCTGACGGGCGCGGATCTCTCCAATCTTCTCTGGGCGACGGCGGGCGTCAATCGTCCCGACGGACGCCGAACGGCGCCCACGGCGCTCAATCTCCAGGAAATCGGCGTCTACGTCGTGACCGCCAAGGGGGCTTTTTCCTACAGGCACGAAGGACACGAGCTCGTGAAGCTCACGGACAAAAACCTGATGCCGCTCGTCGCGATGCAGCAGGACTTCGTCAACACGGCGCCGCTGGCACTCGTCTATGTGGGCGATCTGACCAAGCTGCCCGGAGAGCGCGGCGCCCAGATGGCCGCGGTTGACGCGGGCATTGCCGTTCAGAATGCACTTCTCTACTGCTCCGCGGCGGGGCTTGCCTGCGTGCCGCGCGCCACGATGAACGTGGACGGACTTGCACAGGCGCTCTCGCTCCCGAAGGGGTCCGTGCCGATCATGAACGTCGTGGTCGGCATGCCGAAGTAGGCCGGACGCCGCCTTCCTGAATGCAGGGAGGGCTCGGGAAAGATACGGAAAAAAGGCTCGCACATCATGTCGATCTGCGGGCCTTTTCCTTTGGGCGGCGATCACTGGAGCTTCGTGCTCATGGCGCCTGAAAGCTTGGTGAGGAGCGCCGTGGCGACGGCGTTTCCGTCAATGCCTTCGGCGGAGAACCTGCCGTTTTCATAGCGCACGTCGTTGAGGGCGATGCTGCCGCCGAGGTACTTCTCGGCCTTCTTGGCGTACTTGTCCTTGCCCGTCAGCAGGCTGGCGAGGCCCGAAAGTTCGCGCACGGCCTTCGTCTCTCTGGTGCCGGGTTGGTCGATTTCGGCCTTTTTGACGCGAAGCGTGACCGGGTCGGTCGTCTTGACTTCAAGGCCCGTGAGGGCGGCGTTGTTCCAGGTCATGAGGCTGCGGCCCTTGGCGTTGAGCATGTTGAACTTCGCCATGCTGATGTCGCCCGCCCAGCTTGCAACCTGCTTGTCCTTTTCGGACGCAAGGCCGAACCTGCCCTTGCTCTCGAGCGTGCCGCTCTGCGCGCCGATGCCGGCGTAGGCCGTCATGACGGAGGAGAGCGACTTCATGTTGATGCCCGACAGCGTCGTCGAGACGTCGGCGGCCAGGGGCGAAAGCTTCACGGTGCCGTCTGCCGCAAGGGTGCCGCCTGCAGTGCCTGCGGACATCTTCACGGTGGCGGCGGCGCCTTCGGCCGAGGAGAGGTTCTTCACCGAGGCGTTGATGTCGGAGACCGTGATGGCGGCGTTGGGCTTGACGCTCGTGTCGCGGAAGTTGATTCTGGAGTTCTTCACGTCGGCCGAAGCGACCTTCCACTGCCAGGGCTTGCCCGCCTTTTCGGCGGTCTTCGCGTCGGCGTCCTTCTGGGGCGCCTTCTTGGCTGCGCCTGCCTTGGAGGGCATGAGATTGAGGCCTTCGGAGGTCATGACGGCGTTGACGACGGCCGTGTCGAGCAGGACGCTGTCGACGGTGACGGACTGCTTCGCCGTGTCAAGGCTGCCGAGCCTGACGGAGGCGGTTCTGGCGGAGACGAGCGTCGACTTGCCCTGCTTCACCTGAAGGTTGGCAAGGGAGGCGGTGCCGCTGCCCGTGACGGCGGAGCCCTTGACGGCCGCCTTGACGTTGAGGCTGACGGCGCCCGAAGCATCGAAGCCCGTTGCGCTTCTGATGTAGGAGGCGAGCTGTGCGGCCTGCAGGCCGCCGGCCTTGAGGGTGGCGTTGACCGCGAGCGGTGCGGGCGTGACGTCCGCCGCAAGCGAGAGCGTGCCGCCGAGAACCTTGGCGCCCGCCTCGGCCTTCGCGGGCTTGGCGTTCGCTGCGTTCGTCAGGCCCGTGACCGTGGCGTTGAGGGCCGTGACGTTGATTTTGGCGGCGGGCCTGACGGTCGAGTCGTTCCAGGCGGCGCTGCCGTTGCGGATCTGCACGGAGTCCACGCGCCAGTGCCAGCCGGAGTCGCTGCCGGAATCCTTGCCCGAGTCCGCGGCGGCGCCCGACGAGAAGCCCTGGGCGGTCTGGGCGACGTTGAGGCCGGAGGACGTGTTGACGAGGTTGACCTTCGGATCCTGAATGACGATGCTGCCGACGGAGGCCTGATGTTCGAGAAGGTCCAGCTCGGTGAGCTGCAGGCTCGCCTTCTTGAAGGAGGCGAGCGGCTGGACGCGGTTGCTGACCTGCTGGACGGCGGTGAGGTCGTTGACGTTCACGGTGCCCGAGACGAGCATCTTGCCGGGCTTGCCGCCCGTTGCATTGCGGAAGACGACGTTGACTTCGGTCGAGAGACGGCCGTTTTCAAGCGTGAGGCTCGGCGTGTTGAGCGCGGGCACGAGCTTGAAGACGGGGGCGAGGTCCAGATTCGAGACCTTCATGTTGAGGCGCGCCGAGAGCGTGGTGCCGAAGGGCTGCGTGGAGCCCGTGGCGAAGATCGGCGTGCCGTTGAGCTTCATGGAGAGCTTGGGCGTGACGAGGCTGCTCTTGGAGTTGGCGAGCGTGCTCACGAACGGAAGCTCGAGGTTGAAGTCGGTGACCGACTGGTCGATGGCGCGTGCGCGGTCGAGGACCTGAAGGGAGGAGTTTTTGACGCTGATGTTGTAGACCGCGAAGGAGGGAAGGCTGCTGCTTTCCGAGGAGGCCTTTTCCGACGATCCGCCTTCGGCCGAACCGTGGCCGTTCATGAGCCTGCGCATGTCCTCGTCATCGAGTGCGACGACGGCGTTGAGCCCGTCGACGGTCACTTCGTCAATGACGGGCGCAAGCTCGACGAGCGTCTGGGCCGACGCATTCACGTAGAAGCGGTCGAGCGAGAGAAGCGGCGGGTTGTTGTTCTTGCCTGCAACCGTGAGGCCCTCGAGCGTGAACTCCCAGGTCCACGGATTGAAGGCGACGTTCGTGACGGTCACGCTGCGTCCTAGCTGTTTGCCGAGCGTGTCGGCGAGCGTCGACTTGACGAGCGCGGGCACCGCGAGATAGCCGGCGGCTGCGTAAAGTGCCGTGGCGACGACGGTCGCGCCTGCCGTGATCTTGAAAATGCTGGCCATGTCCTGCCCTCCCTGACTTGGTTCCCCTGTTCTGTACATTATAGGTGCCAGTTCAGAGGATCCGATCGGCGAGATGGGGGTGAAAACACCGTCAACGCTTCTGCCCGAGGACGTTCAACGGTTCGACATTTTGTTTCCGCGGGACGGCGTGCACGACGCAGGGAAGCGAAAGGACGGGACGTGATGCGCAGGAAGGGGCGGCGGAGCGGGGTGACGGAAAGCAGAAGGGCCTGAGATCGTGCAGAACAATCTCAGGCCCTGAATATGGTGGAGGCGGCGGGAGTTGAACCCGCGTCCGGAAACCTTTTTCTGTTGGGTCTACATGCTTAGCCGCATGATTTGAATCTCACCGGATGCCCTGCCGAGCGGCGGGCATCCAGCCAGTCACCTTGATTTCGGAAGCGCGTCGGCGACCCCCGCACATCCTAGACTCTGTCAAATGATACTGCTGTCGATTGCTCGACCCGGCCCAGAGACAAACCGGTGCAGCATCTCGCATTAAGCAGCGAGAGCGAAACGCTTGTTGTTGGCGTTTAATTGTTTGCAGCGGATTTACGAGGTGACTGCACCTCGACATGCCCCATACAGCGTCCGCGTCCCCGTCGAAGCCAAGGCGCCCCCTGTATGAAGGATGACCATTATAACGCATGAGCGTTGAGCTGCACGGCCCATGCCGCGAGTTCGGCGGGCGAATGTGCAACAAGATCCGCACCCCAACTTTCGGGCGGCGTGACTGCATAGCCCCAGGTGCAGGCCGCGCAGGGCATGCCCGCCGCGTGCGCCGCCGCCACGTCTCTCGGGTCGTCGCCCGCGTAGAGGATGTCCGTGACGGGAATGCCCGTGAGTCGGGCGGCCGTCAGCAGGGAGTCGGGCGCGGGCTTCATCGCGCAGCCTTCGGAGTCGCTGCCGAGCACGACGTCAAGCTGTCCGTCGAGTCCGAGGTCGCCCGTGAGCCTGAGCGCAAGGTGCTCGACCTTGTTGGTGACGACGCCCGTCCGGATGCCTGCGGCCCTGAGCGCCTCAAGCATGGCGGGGACGCCTTCGAAGGGACGGGATCGGTCCGTCATGTGGGCGGCATAGTTGTCGAGGAATTCAGTCCTGAGGTCGGGGAAGGCGGGATCGTCCCTGCCGATGCCCATGGCCTTGCCGAGAAGGCCGGGCGCGCCCCTGCTTGCATAGGGGCGGAGCTCCTCTTCGGGAAGCGGGGCGATGCCCCTGGCGGTCCTCACCATGTTGACGGCGAGCGCAAGGTCGGGTGCGGTGTCGACGAGGGTGCCGTCAAGGTCGAAGAGAAAAAGCCTGATGGTCATGGTCGTGCTGTCCTGAGAAGAGGAATAAAGAAAGCCCTCGAACGTCTGGCATTCGAGGGCTTGTCGAGGGCGCTTGAGCGCGCCCTCACGGAACTTCAGTCAGGAATTACTGACGCGTACCGACGACTTCAACCACGGCGCGGCGGTTCGGAGCGAGGCACTGAACGAGTTCGCGGAAGTTCTTGACCTGGCCCTTGGCGGAGGGGTTCGGGCAGTCAACAACCGGATCGGCCTCACCGCGGCCTTCGGTCTGGATCAGGTTGGCGTCCACGCCCTTGGAGACGAGGTAGGCCTTGACGGATTCAGCACGAGCGGCGGAGAGCTTTTCGTTGTAGGCGTCCTTGCCGAGACGGTCGGCATAGCCGGTGGAAAGGATGACTTCAACGTTCACGCCGGCGAGACGGGAGACGAGGTCGTCGAGAACGGCCTTGCCTTCATCCTTGAGGGTGGACTTGTCGAAGTTGAAGAGCATGTCGGCGGAGAAGGTCACCTTTTCGGCAGCGGGAGCAACCGGAGCGGCGGCCTGCTTCGGCTGGCAGGCTTCGGCAGGAAGAACGTCGGCGTCGCACTGGCAGCCTTCACCGGAGGCTTCAGCGAGAGCGGGCGTCCAGAAGTTGGTGCGCCAGCAGAGACCAAAGCCGCTCTTGACGATCTTGCCGTCAGCGGAGTGGACATAGGGGCTGACCTGGTCGGCAGCGAAGGAAGCGCCCGACACCGCCAGCATCATAGCGGCCACGAGACCGCCAATCTTCAGAGAAGTCTTCATTGTTGTTATCCTCAAAAAGTTCAGGAAGCTTAAACGGGATGGACGATTTGTCACCAACAGGACTGCCGGCTACAAACAGATCACCCAGATGTCTTGCCCGTTAACTCGGACAGGATACACCGAACACGTCAAGCGTGCGAAGGCCAGTGCTGTCCTGCGGGGTCAAATGGCTCAATATCTAGGTTCATTCTGTCAGATTTCCGCAACGATTTCCACCGCTGGACATCCCGTATTACACCTAAAGCCGATTTATCGGGGAGGGAAAAACCCGCCCCGGCCGCCGCTGTGACCGCACGGGGCCTCAAATGAGGGGCGCCCACTTTTCGAGCAGCGTGCGAGCAGCGTCGTCTCCCGGCTCCGAGCCTTCGCCTGCGGCAAGCCTGCCCGCAACCCAGACGTGGGTCACGTGTTCACGACCCGCCGAATAAAGAAGCTGGGCGGCGGGGTCGGTGACGGGGCCGCATTCGATGCCCGAGAGGTCGACCGCGATCATGTCGGCGCATTTTCCGATTTCCAGAGAACCGATTTCATCGTCCCAGTGAAGGGCGCGCGCGCCGCCGAGCGTCGAGGCCTCGAGCATGTCGAAGACCTTCGCGCAGGTGGTGCCGCCCGCGACGGCCTTGGCGAGCATGGCCGCAAGGCGGGTCTCGCCGAGCATGTCGAGCTTGTCGTTGCTCGCCGCGCCGTCGGTGCCGATGCCGAGGTTGATGCCCGCCTTCATCATCTTGGCGACGGGCGCGAAGCCCGAGGCGAGCTTGAGGTTGGAGGACGGACAGTGGCAGACGGATGCGCGTGCCTCGGCGAGCATGCGGATGTCCTCGTTGCTCGTGTGCACGCTGTGCACGGAGATGAGGCGCTCGTTGAGGAGTCCGAGGCGGGCAAGGCGGGCGACGGGACGCTCGCCGTGATCCTTGAGGGAGGCCTCCACCTCGCCTGCGGTCTCGTTGACGTGGATGTGCACGGGCAGACCGTGGCGCTCGCTCAGGGCGGCGCATCGCGCAAGGGAGGCGTCGCTCACCGTATAGGGCGCGTGCGGCCCGACGGTCACGCGCACGAACGGGTCGCCGCTGTAGCGTTCGATGAGCGCCTCGCACTTGCTGAAGTACTCGTCGTCGTTCGCGGCCCAGGCGGACGGAAAGCCGATGACGATGCCTGCAGTCGCGCAGCGCAGCCCCGCTTCGCGAAGGCCCTCGGCGGCGGCGTCGGGGAAGAAGTAGAGGTCCGAGCAGCAGGTGACGCCCGAGCGGATCATCTCGACGCCCGCGATCAGGCTGCCGTCGTGCACGAATTCCGCACTCATGAGGCGTCCCTCGGCCGGCCAGATCTCCTTGGTGAGCCAGTCCATGAGGGGAAGGTCGGCGCCCCTGCCGCGAAGCAGGTTCATGGCCGCGTGCGTGTGAAGGTTGACGAGGCCCGGCATGACGACGCCTGCGGGCAGGCGGACCGTCTTCGCCTCAAGACCCGCGTAGCGGACTCTGGCAGCCTCGGTCGGAAGAATGTCCGCGATGCGGCCGCCCGAAAAGACGACGGTGTGGTTCTCCAGAACGGTGTTTCGGGGAATGACGGGAATGACCCAGCGGGCCTCGACGAGCGTGTCGGCGGTCATGCGCAACCTCATGATTTTTGACTCGAAAACGGCGCGGGCCGACAGGGTTTCGGACGGTGTCGGGAACCTGTCGCCGTGCGGGACTTCAGCCAATTGTATTCGGGTTTGAAGCGGCAAATAACTGTTAAAATAGATTGTTTGGACCGACGCGGCCACGCACGAGAGGGCGGGCTGCGAAGCGGTCGTCGCGGCGGGGTCTCCGGACCCTGCGCGCATCAGTCAGACAGACTTAAGGAAAGAAGAGCCGGAAGGCTTCGTCCGGGATCAGGGACGAGGCGCCGGCCTTACCCAGAGGAATAAACGGCATGGACGAAAAAGACAATAAGGAAGAGCCGCAGGTGCAGGGCCCGGAAGCCGCCGAGGATGCGGAAGACGACGCCCCGCTTCAGGGATCCGCCCTGAGCGTCGCGCACGAGCTCCTTCCGATTTCGCTTGAATCGGAAATGAAGCGCTCCTATCTCGACTACGCCATGAGCGTGATCGTGGGCCGCGCGCTTCCCGATGTGCGCGACGGCTTGAAGCCGGTGCACCGCCGCGTTCTTCATGCCATGAACGAGATCAAGAACACCCACAACAACCCGACCAAGAAGGCCGCGCGCGTTGTGGGTGAAGTGCTCGGCAAGTACCACCCGCACAGCGACTCCGCCGCCTACATGACGATCGTGCGCATGGCCCAGCCCTTCTCGTTGCGCTATCCGCTCATCTTCGGCCAGGGCAACTTCGGCTCGATCGACGGCGACAGTCCCGCCGCCATGCGTTACACGGAAGTGCGCCTTGAGAAGATCGCCGGCGAAATGCTCGCCGACATCAACGAGGACACGGTCGACTTCGTTCCGAACTTCGACAACTCCGAAAAGGAGCCCGTCGTCCTGCCGACCCGTCTGCCTCAGCTTCTCATCAACGGCTCCTCCGGCATCGCCGTGGGCATGGCCACGAACATCCCGCCGCACAATCTCGGCGAGACGATCGACGCCTGCCTGCACCAGCTCCGCAATCCCGAGTGCTCGATCGAGGACCTCATTCGCCTGATGCCCGCTCCCGATTTCCCGACAGGTGGCATCATCTTCGGCATCTCCGACGTCCATCAGGGCTACCGCACGGGCCGCGGCCGCGTGGTCATGCGCGCCCGCACGCATCTTGAGGAATTCGGCCGCGACCGCGTCCGCATCATCGTCGACGAGATTCCGTACATGGTCAACAAGCGCGTCATGTACGAGAAGATGCACGAGCTCATGCGCGAGAAGAAGATCGAGGGCATCGCCGAAATGCGCGACGAGTCCTCGAAGGAGATCCGCATCTGCATCGACCTCAAGCAGGGCGCCATGCCCGAGGTCGTGCTCAACAACCTCTTCAAGATGACGCAGATGCAGGAGAGCTTCGGCATGAACATGGTCGCCCTCGTGGACGGCCAGCCGACGCTGCTCAACCTGCAGCAGATGATCGTGCACTTCCTGTCGCACCGCCGCGAAGTTGTGACGCGCCGCACGGTCTTCCGCCTCGGCAAGTACCGCGCCCAGGGCCATCTGCTAGAAGGCCAGACGGTTGCGCTCTCGAACCTTGACGAGTTCATCCGCATCATCCGCAACGCCAAAACGCCGGCCGACGCCGCCGACGAGCTCTACGGCCGCGGCTGGCCCACGGCCATGGCCCAAGAGCTTGCCAGCCGCAGCGTTGAGGACATGCACCGCTACTATCCCGAGGACATGGACCCCGTCCGCGGCATCCAGCAGGACGGTCTCTACTACCTCACCAGGGTTCAGATCGACAACATCCTTGCGATGAGCCTGCGTCGCCTGACCGGCCTCGAGCAGGACAAGGTCCGCGCCGACTACGCCGCCATGATGGCCAACATCGCCGACTGCCTCGACATTCTCGCCCGTCCCGAACGCGTCAACGCGATCATCGGCGAGGAGCTCGAGAACATCCGCGAGGAGTACGGCGACGAGCGCCGCTCGACGATCGACCTCATGGGCGATCCGAACTTCAACAAGCGCGACCTGATTCCGCGCCGCGACATGGTCGTCACGCTCTCGCGCGGCGGCTACATCAAGAGCCAGGACCTCGCCGACTACGACGCCCAGACGCGCGGCGGCAAGGGCCGCAAGGTTCAGGAGATGACGAAGGATGACGAGGTCGCCGAGCTCTTCATCGCCAACTCGCACGACGTGATCATGTGCTTTTCCACGGCGGGCAGGGTCTATCCTATCGACGTCTTCGAGCTGCCCGAGGGCAAGTCCAACACCCGCGGACGTCCGATCGTCAACCTGCTTCCGCTCGAAGAGGGCGAGCAGATCTCCTTCATGCTGCCGATTCAGGGCTTTGACAACGAGCACTACATCGTGATGGCCACGAACCGCGGCACGATCAAGAAGACGCCGCTCTCCGCCTTCAGGAACGCCCGCCTCAAGGGCATCATCGCCACGACGCTCGACGAGGGCGAAACGCTCGTCGGCGTGGCCGTCTCCGACGGCGGCGACGACATCATGCTCTTCAGCGATGCGGGCAAGTGCGCCCGCTTCTCCGAGAGCGTCCTCCGTCCGATGGGGCGTGCGGCCCACGGGGTGATCGGCATGCGTCTCGACGAAGGCCAGTCCGTCATCTCCCTCATTGTCACGAACGACGAGCAGAAGTACGTGCTCGCCGCCACCGAGCACGGCTACGGCAAGCGCACCCTCGTTAGCGAGTATCAGCGCAAGGGCCGCGGCATCCGAGGTGTGATCACCATCTCCACGAAGGAGCGCAACGGCCGCATGGTCTCCGCCGTCCTCACGGATCCCGACGACGAGATCATGATGCTCACCACGGGCGGCAAAGTCGTGCGCACGAGCGCCAGTGAAGTCAGCATCGTGAACCGCGCAGCCATGGGCGTGCGTCTCATCAACCCCGGCGACGACACGCTCGCCTCGGTGCGCCGAGTCGCAGTCAAGAGCGCCGACGACGAACTCGAGAAGCTCAACATCGAGGTCTCCGACGAGGACCTGCTCGTTGATGAGGATCCCGCCGACGACGAGTCCGAGACTCCCGAGACCGATTCCGACAACGCCGTCGATGTCGACGGAGATGATCAGGATCAAAACTGATGCAGGATTCTGCAGTCGGCAATTGCTGACGAGATCGCCTAAGATAAACGGATGCGCCGCTTTTTTGCAGCGCATCCGTTTTTTCATGGTTCCGCCGTTTTTTTGTCTGGAGATAGTCATGGGTCGTCCCTTCAACTTCGCCGCCGGTCCGAGCATGCTGCCTGAGTCCGTTCTCAAAAGCGTTTCCGACGCCGTCATCGACTACGAGGGGCACGGCTACTCCATTCTCGAGATGATGCACCGCAAGCCGCCCTTCGAGGCGATCCTTCTCGAGCTCAAGAGCCGCGTGAAGTCGCTTCTGGCCGTGCCCGACGACTTCGAGATCCTCTTCTGCCCGGGCGGCGGCAAGATGCAGTTCGCCATGGTGCCGCTCAACCTCGTCACCCAGGGGTGCCGCGGCGGCTACGTCGTCACGGGCACCTGGTCGCGCATGGCGAGCGAGGAGTGCTGCCGCGTCTCCCGCGAGACGACGCTCTGGGCTGGCAACAACCGCGAGCTGCCGGCGAACGTGATCCATGTTCCGCGCGACGTCGAGTACGTCTACTTCTGCGACAACGAAACGGTCGACGGCACCGAATTCAAGGGCCTGCCCGCCGTTGACGACAACGACGCTCTCTTCGTCTCCGACATGTCGAGTAACTTCATGAGCCGTCCCGTCGACTGGACCCGCTATGCGGCCGTCTGGGCCGGCGTTCAGAAGAACTTCGGCACCGCGGGCCTCGCTTGCGTGATCGTGCGCCGCGACCAGCTCGGCTGCGCCGCCGAAACCGTGCCGCAGATGCTCGACTGGAGCGTCTACGCCAGGAACAACAGTCTGCAGAACACGCCGCCCGTGCTTCAGTTCTACACCGCCATGCTGATGGCCCGCTGGGTCGACGAGCAGGGCGGCGTCGCCGAGATGGACCGTCGCGCGAAGGAGCGCTCGGCCCTTCTCTACGACACCATCGACAGCATGGGCGACTTCTACGTGAGCCGCATCGCGCCCGAAGCCCGCAGCCGCATGAACGTCGTCTTCACGCTCGCCGACGAGACGCTCCTGCCCGTCTTCGTGAAGGAGGCCGAGGCACAGGGCCTGACGAATCTCGCCGGCCACCGCTCCGTGGGCGGCCTGCGCGCGTCGCTCTACAACGTGATGCCCATGGAGGGCGTCGAGAGGCTCACCGCCTTCATGCGCGACTTCGCGGGGCGCCATGTCGAGCGTCACTGACGGCGTCGTCGCCTTTCTCGGGCCTGCGGGGACCTTCTCCGAGCAGGCCGTCAGGGCCGTCTTCGGACGTGAGGCGAAGGCGATCGCCGAACCCGACTTCGACGCCGTTCTCGATGCGGTCGAGAGCGGTGAGGCGCGTTTCGGCGTCATTGCGATTGAAAACAACACGAACGGCACGGTCACGCACGCGCTCGACTTGTTGCTCGAGCGCCGCCTCTGCATCGTGGGCGAGGTGTCCGTGCCCGTCGTCCACAATCTGCTCACGCTCGAGAAGCGTCTCGAGGACGTCAGGCGTGTCTACGCGCATGCGCAGGCGCTCGCGCAGTGCAGGGGGTGGCTCTCGCGTCACATGCCCGACGCCGAGCGCATCGCCGTCTCGTCCAATGCCGAAGGGGCCCGCAGGGCCTCGATCGAGCGGGGCGCGGCGGGGATTGCCGCGATCGTGGCGGCCGACATCTACGGCCTGCGCGCCGCAGCCAAGAGCATTCAGGACGGCGAGGGCAACCGCACGCGCTTCCTCGTGATGGCGCGCGAGCCCGAGATGATCCTCGAAACTCCGAAGGCCTTCAAGACGAGCATCGTCTTCTCGGTGCCCAACGTGCCGGGCTCGCTCTACGACATGATGACGCCGATGGCCGAGAACGGCGTGCAGATGGTCCGCATCGAGAGCCGTCCCGCCCGCAACGGCTTCTGGGACTACAACTTCTTCATCGACGTCGAGGGCTCGGTCGAGACCCCCGGCGTTCGCGAAGCGCTTGCGGCCATGGAGGCGAGGACCGAGCACTGGCGCCTTCTCGGATCTTACCCTGTTGTAGACTGATGGCCTCGCCAGCGCGAAGAGATCCGCTGGGCGAGCCAACAGACGAGAGATTTCATGACAGACTGCATTCCGGTTATTACGCTTGACGGCCCCGCCGCGAGCGGCAAGGGCACGATCGCGTCCCGAGTCGCCGACGCGCTCGGCTTCCACTACCTCGACAGCGGCGCGCTCTACCGCATCGCGACCCTCGACGCCCTTTCGAAGGGGATCGACCTTGACGACGCGCAGGCGCTCACGGCGGCGGCCCAAGGGCTCTCCCCCGTGTTCGAGGGCGGCCGCATCCTTCTCGACGGTCGCGACGTGACGACGGCCATCCGTGCCGAGGAAGTGAGCTCCGCCACGAGCCGCGTGGCCGTGGTGCCCGGCGTTCGAGCCGCGCTCTTTGCGCTGCAGAAGAACGCCGCCCGCCTGCCCGGTCTCGTCGCCGACGGCAGGGACATGGGCACGGTGGTCTTCCCCGAGGCTCCGCTCAAGGTCTTCATGACCGCAACGGCCAGGGTCCGCGCCGAGCGCAGGTACTGCCAGCTGCTCGAACGTGGCGAAACGGCCGACCTCGAGGCGCTTACTGCCGATCTTGAGGAGCGCGACCGTCGCGACAGCCAGAGGGCCACGGCGCCTCTGAAGCCCGCCGAGGACGCACGCCTTCTCGACACGTCCTGCATGGGCATCGAGGAAGTCGTAAAAAAAGTCCTCGAGTGGTGGGACGAGACCAAAAAGTTGTCGTAGAATAAGCGTTCATTTTTTTCCGCAGGTCGCCCGAAGGGGCGTCTTGCATTTTCATCAACTCCGCCCAAGGCCTTCTGCTGCGGGTGTGTATCTTTATTTCAAACAATGACCAACGAAACCAACAAGCCCGAATCCTTCGCTGAGCTTTTTGCCGAAAGCCTCGCTCACCAGGAAATGCGTCAGGGTGAAGTCATCACCGCTGAAGTCGTCCGCGTCGACTACAACTTCGTCGTCGTCAACGCCGGCCTCAAGAGCGAAGCCTATGTGCCCATCGAAGAGTTCAAGGATGACCGTGGTGAAGTGACCGTCCAGCCGGGCGACTTCATCTCCGTCGCCATCGAATCCGTCGAAAACGGCTACGGCGACACGATCCTCAGCCGCGACAAGGCCAAGCGCCTCGCCGCCTGGATGAACCTCGAACAGGCTCTCGAATCTGGTGAACTCGTCACCGGTACGGTCACGGGCAAGGTCAAGGGCGGTCTCACCGTCATGACCAACGGCATCCGCGCCTTCCTCCCGGGCTCCCTCGTGGACACCCGTCCGGTCAAGGACACGACGCCGTACGAAGGCAAGACCTTCGAATTCAAGGTTATCAAGCTCGACCGCAAGCGCAACAACGTCGTGGTTTCCCGCCGTGCCGTCGTTGAAGCCAACATGGGCGAAGAACGCGCCAAGCTCCTCGAAACGCTCAAGGAAGGCGCCATCGTCAAGGGCATCGTCAAGAACATCACCGACTACGGCGCCTTTGTCGACCTCGGTGGCATCGACGGTCTCCTCCACATCACGGACCTCGCCTGGCGTCGCGTCCGCCACCCGAGCGAAGTCGTTCAGGTTGGTCAGGAACTCGAAGCCAAGGTTCTCAAGTTCGACCAGGACAAGAACCGCGTCTCCCTCGGCCTCAAGCAGCTCGGCGAAGACCCGTGGGTCGGCATCGCCCGCCGCTACCCGCAGGGCACCCGCCTCTTCGGCAAGGTCACGAACATCACCGACTACGGTGCCTTCGTTGAAGTCGAAGCCGGCATCGAAGGTCTCGTCCACGTCTCCGAAATGGATTGGACGAACAAGAACGTTGATCCGCGTAAGGTCGTCACGCTCGGCGATGAAGTCGAAGTCATGGTTCTCGACATCGACGAAGAACGCCGCCGCATCTCCCTCGGCATGAAGCAGTGCAAGCCGAATCCGTGGGAAGACTTCGCCCAGTCCCACAAGAAGGGCGACAAGGTCTCCGGCCAGATCAAGTCCATCACCGACTTCGGTGTGTTCATCGGTCTCCCGGGCGGCATTGACGGTCTCGTCCACCTCTCCGACCTTTCCTGGAATGAGTCCGGTGAAGAAGCCGTTCGCAAGTACAAGAAGGGCGACGAACTCGAAGCCGTCGTTCTCGCGATCGACACGGAACGTGAACGCATCTCCCTCGGCATCAAGCAGATGGGCGGCGATCCGTTCTCCAACTTCGCTTCCACCCACGACAAGAACACGCTCGTCAAGGGTACGGTGAAGTCCGTTGACGCCAAGGGCGCCGTCATCGACCTCGGCAACGACGTCGAAGGCTACCTCCGCGCTGCTGAAATCTCCGCCGACCGCGTTGAAGACGCCACGACGCGTCTCGCCGCCGGCGACGAAGTCGAAGCTCTCATCACGAACATCGACCGCAAGAACCGCTCCATCCAGCTCTCCATCCGTGCGAAGGACGCTGCTGAAGCCCGTGACGCTCTCGATCGTCTCAACGCCGATGCCACGGCTGCCTCCGGCACGACCAACCTCGGCGCTCTCCTCAAGGCCAAGCTCGAACAGAGGTAATTCTGAACGAAGCTGATCCGCGGGGATCGAAGGGCTTCGGTCCGACGGTCCCCAGAGGAACACAAAAAAGGCTGCGGCATGAAAATGCCGGCAGCCTTTTTTCGTGATGACAGCGCGGGATTTGTCCCGAGCCCGCATCGCGTGCCACAATGTCACCGAATCCTGACTAACGACAAGAAAAGGCCTTTTATGGAATCCGAACTTTGGTATCTGGTCCTCATTCCCGTGCTCTTCGCCGCAGGCTGGTGGGCCCGTGGGCTCGACGCAGGCGAGCGCGAGCGGAATTCCAGGCGGCTCCCCGAGGCGTATTCGCGCGGGGTGGCCATGCTCATGAGCGACCGTCCCGACAAGGCCATCGATCCCTTCATCGAAGTCGTCAGGCTCGACCCCGAGCTCATCGAGCTCCACCACGTGCTCGGCACGCTCTTCCGCCGCCGCGGCGAGTTCGAGCGCGCGATCAAGCTCCACAACCACCTTGTCAACCGCGAGGATATCCCCGAGGAGGACCGCGTCAAGGCGCTCCAGGCTCTTGGCGAGGACTACATGACCGCTGGCCTCTTCGACCGCGCCGAGGAGACCTACCGCAGGCTCCTGCGCAACCCCACCGAACATCTGGACGCGCTGCGCGCGCTCCTTGAGATCTACTGCATCGAGCACGAGTGGACCTCCGCCATCGACGTCTCGCGCCAGCTCGAGGTGCAGGCGGGTGAAAATCTCGCTTCCGAGATCGCCCACTACTACTGCGAGCTCGCCGAGGAGGCCGTCCGCCGCAAGGACTTCGAGCTTGCCGACGACCACGTTCGTCATGCGCTTGAAAAGTGCCCCGAGTCTCCGCGTGCGGGCATTGCCGCTGGCGCCGTCGCGCTCTCGCTCGGCAACGCCGAACGTGCCCTGCGCTGCTGGAACGGCGTCATGAAGCGCACGCCCGCCTACCTGCCGCTCGTCGTCGGCCGCGTCGCCGATGCGCTCGACGCGCTCGGCCGCAGGGATGAGGCCGTCGTGCTTCTGCACAAGGCGCTCGCCGACAACGGCGGCGCCGACGTGATGGAGGAGGCCGTCAAGCGCCTCGCCGCCTGGGAGGGCCTTGAAAAGGCGGGCGAGAGCGTCGTCGAGATGCTCGCCAGGCGTCCTAGCCTCTCCGCCTTTTCGACCATGATGACGCTTCGTCAGAAGGAGCGCCCCGACGACGAGGAGACGAAGCTCCTCGCCACGCTCCTGCAGCGCCACGGCCGCCGCTTCACGAAGTACCAGTGCTCGAACTGCGGCTTCCTTGCCTCGTCCTTCTCCTGGCACTGCCTCGGCTGCGGCGCCTGGGACAGCTTCCCGCCGCGCCGCATCGAGGACGTCAAGTAGTCCTCGTGCGTGCGCGAGGCATGCATCCTGCACGGGAATCGGTCATCAAGGCCTTTCTCCAAGTGATTTTGAGACCTTTGTTACAATTGTCGTGATGACGCCAAACATATTGAACGTCGCGTCTTCATACAATTAAGCAATGAATGAACGGCGGCTGCATGAGCGATGGAACGTCCGCCGTTCCCTGAACATGCATCGCTCATTCTGTCCACGCAGAAAAAAAAGGAAATTGGAACAGTATGTTTAAGCGCATTGGTCTGTTGGTGCTCGCCAACCTCGCCGTCTTCATCATGCTCAGCGTGATCCTCACGGTCGTGCAGATGGTGTTCGGCGTCAACTTCGGCACCATGGCGGGCTCGTCCCTCAACCTTTCCGCCCTCTTCATCTTCTCGATGGTCGTCGGCTTCAGCGGCTCGATCATCTCGCTACTCATGAGCAAGCAGATGGCCAAGATGAGCATGGGCGTGCAGATGATCGACACGAACAATCCCCAGCCCGGTCTTGAAGCCTACCTCGTCGGCGTCGTGCGCCACGAAGCCGAAAGGGCCGGCATCCCGATGCCTGAAGTCGGCATCTACGAAGGCGAGCCCAACGCCTTCGCGACCGGCGCCTCCGCCTCGAGCGCCATGGTGGCCGTCTCCACGGGGCTTCTCAACATCATGAACCGCGACGAAGTCGAGGCCGTGCTCGCCCACGAGATCTCCCACGTCAAGAACGGCGACATGGTCACGCAGACCCTGCTTCAGGGTGTGATGAACACCTTCGTCGTGTTCTTCTCCCGCATCATCGGCTGGGTGGTCGACCGTCAGATCCTCCGCAACGAAGACGATGCTCCGGGTGTCGGCTACTACGTGACGAGCCTTGTTCTCGACATCTGCCTTGGCTTCCTTGCCGGCATGGTCGTCGCCTACTTCTCCCGCTGGCGTGAATACCACGCCGACGCCGGCGCCGCCGAGATCATGCAGTCCAACCAGCCCATGATCAACGCCCTGCGCCGCCTTGGCGGCATGGAGGCCCAGAACGAGCTTCCGGGGGCCGTCAAGGGCTTCGGCATCTCGGGCGGCATCGGCTCGCTCTTCGCGACCCATCCGTCCATTGAGGACCGCATCGCTGCGCTTGAAAGCCGCCGCTACTGATGCAGCTTCTGAGGGCCGTCCTCCGCGACGGCTCCTCGAGCAATGAAAAAAACTCTGCCGACTTCTGGTCTGGCGGAGTTTTTTTGTTCGCGCTTTGTGGACTCAGCCGCTCACGGTGGTCGGGATGCCGAGCGCGTTCACGCGTGCGGCGATCTCGTCGAGACGCTCGCGGGGCGCCTTGAGGAGGTTCTTGCCAGGCGTCTCCCTGTCGAGCGTGTAGATCGTCACGAGTCTGGGGCCGATCTCCCTGAGGGCGTCGAGCCAGGGGCCGACGTACTCGTCCCCCGTGTTGTCGACGCTTCGGCCCTCCCATTCGCCCTTCATGAACATCGTCTGGATGATGCAGCGGCCTTCGAAGGCTTTCATGCGCTCGATGAGCTTCGGCAGGTCGTAGCGGCTCGTGGGGCGGTCGACGAGGTGAATGTAGTCCTCGTCGACGGTGTCGAGCTTGAGGAGCGCGTTGTCGACCCTGAGGAGCGCGCGGAAGACGCCGTTCCTGACGATGTGGGTGGCGTTGGTGAGGACGCTCACCTGGCTTTTAGGCGCGTACTCGTCGCGAAGCGCGAGCGTGTCGTCGATGATGCCCTCAAAGTCGGGGTGCGAGGTGGGCTCGCCGTTGCCCGAGAAGGTGATCGTGTCGGGCAGGACGCCTTCGGCCTTCATGCTCTCGAGCTTGGCGCGAAGGGCTTCGCGCACGGCTTCACGCGTGGGCATCCTCAGCTCGGGACGGTGCTGGCCGTTGAGGCCGCATTCGCAGTAGATGCAGTCGAAGCTGCAGAGCTTGCCGTCGGCGGGCAGCAGGTTGACGCCGAGCGAAACGCCTAGACGGCGGCTGTGCACGGGACCGAAAATCGGGCTGGGAAAGAGGATGGTTGACATGCCGAACTCCTGACGGGGGGACCTGATCGTCAATCATAGCGCAAGGCCTGCGGGCAGGAAAAAAGGCGCGGGAGCCGCCTCCCGCGCCTTTGTCAGTGCCGTGTACCCGAAGTCCGTCGTCAGGCTCTGGAGACCTTGACGGCCTCCTCGATCTCCTCGGGCGTGTGGTTGTCGTCGCGGGCGAACTGCCGGCCCACCCAGATGGCCATGCAGGCGAGCGAGATGCCCGTGAGCCAGAGGCCTGCGGCCGTGGCGCTCCAGAAGCCGTAGGCGCCCATCGGCTCGCCCGTGATTGGGTTGCCGAAGGCGAGCATGTAGCCGCCGCCGAGGCCCACGCCCCAGAGCATGACGCCGTAGATGATCATCGGCAGGCGCGTGACGCGGTAGCCTCGAAGGGCGAACGAGCTCACGGACTGCATGGCGTCGAAGACGTGGTAGAGGCAGCCGAAGATGAGGAGCGAGGCCGCCATCGCGCACACGCCCGTGTCGGACGAGTAGAGCGTCACGAGCCAGTGGCGCGCGAAGAAGAGGATGGTGACGATGCAGGTCGCGCTCGCCACCGAGACCTTGAGCGTGCGCGTGAGCACCGTGTAGGCCACGGCCGGCCAACGTGCGCCGAGGCACTGGGAGATGAGTACGGACGAGGCGATGCCGATCGAGAGGGGCAGCATGTAGCAGAGGCTCGTGATGTTGGCCACGATTTGGTGGGCGGAAACGGCCTCGGAGCCGAAGCGTGCGACGAAGATTGCCATCAGCGTGAAGCTCGAGACCTCGAAGAAGGTGCTCAGGCCGATCGGAATGCCGACGTGGAGCTGCTCTTTCATCAGCGCCCACCTCGGGCCGAAGATGCGTTCGGCGTGCATCGTGCGGTAGAAGGCGTCGCGCTTCCAGATGGCGAGGTAGCAGAGGAAGGCGAGGTAGTTGAGGATGCAGAACGAGACGCCTGCGCCCGAGCCGCCCATGGCGGGGAAGCCGAGCCAGCCGTACATGAAGATGCCGTTGAGAGGCACCTTGAGGGCGAGCATGGCAAGCGAGACCCACATCGTGATGCGCGGGCGCGAGAGGGCCGCGTTGACCGAGATGAAGGTTCGGGCGAAGAGGCAGGCGGGCAGCGCGAGCGCGGTGAAGAAGAGGAATTCGGCGGCCATACGCGCGACCTCGCCCTCGACCTTGCCGAGCGAGATCCAGAGGTCCGTGTACATGAGGAGCGGAACGCCGAAGAGGCAGAGGAAGCCGCCGAGCCAGAAGTTCTGCTCGAGTTCCTCGCCCACGGCCCTGTAGTTGCGGGCGCCGTAGTGGTGGCCCGCAATCGGGGAGAGGCTCTGGAGGATGCCTGCAAGGCCCATCACCACGGAGATTGTGGCGGCGATGGAGACGGCGATGGCGGCAAGGTGGTTCTTGCCGAGCTGGCCGGCCATGATCGTGTCGATCGTGCCGCTGCCGACGATGGCGATGTTGGCGACGAAAATGGGGCCCGCAAGGCGCATGAGCGCTGCGAACGATGTCTTGGGAGGCGTCAGTGTCGTCATGAGGGGCTAAGTTCAGCGGTTTTGGATGACGGTGAAGGCTTCATCGGTGTGAGGACGACGGAAGCTGTCGGGCAGGAGGGCGCCGCTTCTGGACCTGTCGATCGTGAAGCGGCACTCGTCGGGGCGGGCGCGCACGAGGACGTCGAGGTCCGCGTAGTGTTTGAAGACCGCCTGCAGGCCGTGGTTCATGCCCGTGCCGCATACGACGTCGCCGGGCTGCATGCCCTTGGCCTCAAGGTTGCGGGCGACCGCCTTGACGACGGGCTCGTAGGAGCGGTTGACGTCGAGCGCCGTGTGGTAGAGGCCCACGAGCGAGGCGGAGAAGGCGGTGATGCCTGCGGCGGCGAGCCACGGACCGCGCCATGCAACGACGGGGCGGTGCGTGAGGCGCCAGCCGACGAAGACGAACCAGACGAGGGAGACGAGGCAGGCGAGCACCAGGCCCGAGTCGAAGACGGGGGCGCTGCCGGGGGCGAGCATCTGCAGGGACTCGGCCATCTTCGGTGCGAAGCTCGTGAGCCAGGCGAACCAGTAGGCCCAGAGCACGAGCAGGCCGAGCGTGAAGATCGTGAGCGAGAACCAGTCGAGCACGTTCTCGTAGCCGCGGCGGACGGTTACGAGACCGAAGGCTGCAGTGACGGAGAGCATTGGCAGGAAGGCGAGGAAGACCGTGTCGTAGGCCTGAAAGGAGGAGAAGACCACGGCGGGGATGCCTGCCATGAGCGCGGCCGCAGGCAGCAGGATGTGCGTCTGGCGGATCTGATGGCGCCAGACGTAGAGTCCCCAGATGGCGAAGGGCCAGATGGGGCAGAGGTACCAGAGGGCGTTGCGGGCGAACCAGAGATAGGTGTCGGAGCCCGCCAGCGAGAAGTGCGCGAGCTGGGCGGGCAGCCATTCGCCGAACCAGGCCGCGGCCTGCGCGGGGTCGACGGCGAAGGCGAGCAGGGGCCAGGGCAGGAAGCCCGCGAGCGCGCCGGCGATCGTGATGAGAAGGCGCTTCGGGCGATGGTGCGAGAAGGCCTTGAGGCACTGGATCGTGATGAGGGCGAGTACGAGGAGCCAGCAGCCCGCGAAGAGCGTCGAGGAGACGACGGCCAGACCTGCTGCGAGACCTGCGGTGAAGGCGCCGGGAACGGGGCGCCTGATGCCGAGCGTGAGGCCGTAGAAGCTCAGTGCGGCCATCGTGAGGAGCGTCGTGTCGGGAAGCGCCTCGTGTTGGCGGGTGAGGATGCCGAAGGTTGCGACGAAGAGCAGTACGGCGACGTCGGCGACGACGCGGCTGTAGTCGCGAGGACTCGCCTCGCCGCCGAAGGCGAAGGCGATGGGCTGCGCCTCAGGGCGTCGGGCGAGGTGCCAGGTGCCGTACCAAAGGGCGGCCGTGGTGAGCGCGAAGAGAAGGCACGCGGCGAAGCGCACCGCGGCGATGTCGCCCATGAGTCCCGTGAGTCGGCCGAAGGCGATGATGACGGCGGTGAGCCAGCCCGCGAGCGGACCCGCCTCCGTGATCGGAGAGTCGGCCATCATGGGCATGAGCCAGGCGGATGCGCCGCCGTCAAGCATGGCGGAGGCCGTGCCGAAGCTCAGTGCGTCGCGAAGCGTCCAGAGCCCTGTCGCCCAGAAACCGCTGAAGGCGAAGATGGTCAGAAGCGCGAGAAGGCTCCAGCGAGGGAGCTTGCGGGCGGCTTCCTGGGACATTTTGACGGGAGTGGATCGCTGGCTGAGCACGGAGGGCTCCTAAGTTGACGTTTCGGACATTGCGGACATTGTCCGTTTTTTCGGGGCAAATGAAAAGGGCAGTCCGACGAATCGGAGACTGCCCTTTCTGGAAGCGACGTGCGGACGGGCCGCACGGGCCTGAACCGGCAATATTACTTGGCGGCCTTGGCGGCTTCGGCGGCGGCGTTCATGGCCTGCTGCTTGGCGGCGAACTTGGCGCGGAACTTTTCAACGCGGCCGGCTTCGACGATGCGCGTCTGAGCGCCCGTGTAGAACGGGTGGCTGGCGGAGGACGTATCAAGCTTGTACATCGGGTAGGTCACGCCGTCGATTTCGATCGTTTCACGCGTCTGAGCGGCGGAACGGATGATGAACGTCTGGTTGATGGAGAGGTCGACGAAAGCGACTTCGCGGTATTCGGGATGAATGCCTTTCTTCATTTTTAAGGTAATTCCTAGTTTTGGTTGTCGGTCGCCCTGACGGCCTTGCGAGTCCGCCCGAATTCGTCGGGTCTTACGACAGGCATGCCTGTCCACGTGCCAACTGGGAAAGGACGAAATTATGTCACGTCCCGCCGTCGCGTGCAAGCGTGCGGGAGAGGTTTTCGAGTCCCGTGCGGGACGAACGGCGGATCTTGTTAAGCGTCGAGCAAAGTTCGACTGTTACAATCAGGAAAATGACCGGAAGGCGCCCGCCGCTTTTCGGTTTTCCCTTTATTAGAGCCGTCCGCCAACGTCTGGACGACGGACATTCACAGACATTCAGATTCATCATCATGTCCAATTTCGAACGCTGCGTCATCGCCACCCGCGAAAGCCCCCTTGCCATGTGGCAGGCCCTTCACATCCAGTCCGTGCTGCGCGCCCGCTATCCGTCCGCGAGCGTGGAGCTCCTCGGCATGACGACGCGAGGCGACCAGATCCTCGACCGCACGCTCTCCAAGGTGGGCGGCAAGGGACTCTTCGTGAAGGAGCTTGAAGTCGCCATGGAGGCGGGCGAGGCCGATCTCGCCGTGCACTCCCTCAAGGACGTTCCGATGGAGCTTCCCGAGGGCTTCGACCTCGTCGCCGTGAGCGAACGCGAGGATCCGCGCGACGCCTTCGTCTCCCCGAAGTACGCGAGCCTTGACGACATGCCCGCCGGCGCCCGCGTGGGCACTGCCAGCCTTCGCCGCGAGCTCATGCTCCGCATGAACTATCCGCACCTTGAAGTGCTTCCCGTTCGCGGCAACGTCGGCACGCGCCTGCGCAAGCTCGACGCCGGCGAATACGACGCCCTCGTGATGGCCTCCGCCGGCCTCAAGCGTCTTGAGCTCCACGACCGCATCCGCTCGATCATTCCGGCCGAAGTGAGCCTGCCGTCTCCGGGCCAGGGCGCCCTCGGCGTCGAGATCCGCTCCGACAACGCCGTCATGCACGAGGCTCTCGCCTTCCTCAATGACCCGCACACCCGCGCCTGCTGCACGGCCGAACGCGCCGTCTCCCGCGCGCTCGGCGGCTCCTGCCAGGTTCCGCTCGCCGCCTACGGCATCATCGAGGGCGGGGAGCTTTACCTGCGCGCCCTCGTGGGCAACCACAAGACCGGCGAAGCCATCCGCAGCGAGGCCCGCGGTCCCTGGACGGAGCCTGAAGCGCTTGCGGCGCGCGTGGTTGAGGACCTCCGCCGTCAGGGTGCAGACGCTATACTGAAGGCTGTTCTCGGTTAATTCAGGTCAAGAGGGATTTATGGCTTTACAAAGGCCCGTCATTCTGATGCGACCCGGCGAAGCGAACAACCGCCTCGCCGGCGTGCTCCTCAAGGAGGGGATTGAGTGCTGGCGCTGGCCGGCGTTCAGGATCGAGCTGCCCGGCAAGGAGGACTGCGATCTTGTTCAGGAGCGCCTGGACAACCTTGACGACGTCGAGATGGTCATTCTTCCGAGCCCCGCATCGGTTGCCGCCGCAGCCCATTGGGTGAAGGCATGGCCCGAGCACATCACGCTCGCCACGGTAGGCGAGGGCACCGCAAAGGTGATCCGCGCCGCCTGGGGCGACGACGTGAAGCTCATCTACCCCGAGGGCGACGCCGAGGATTCCGGCAGCGAGGCGCTCTGGGAGATCCTCAAGCACAGGGGGGCTCCTTCGCGCGTGCTCTTCCTGCGCGGCCAGACCGGCCGCGAATGGCTGCCCGAGCAGTTAAGGAGCATCGGCTCAGACGTCATCACGATGTGCATCTACGTCCGCGTGCCGCTCGAGCTCACGCCCGAACAGCGCAGCGACATCCTCATGGCCGCTCACGGTCCGTCTCCGATCATCTACATCACGAGCACGGACGCCGTCGACGCGCTCTTCCATGCGATCCGCCCCGTTTCGGAGGTTCGCGACTGGGTGACGAACGGCGTCGCCGTCACGCTCCATCCGCGCATCGTCCGCCGACTTCAGGAGGCGGGCTTCCACCACATCGAGGTCACCTGCACGGACGACGAGGTCGTCGCCTCCCACATCCGCGCAAACCTGCCCTGACGGAAGGTTTTGCATAAGTCGACTTAAATTTTGACGTGAACTTCGGCGCGGGCCGACGGGCTTGAGTCGGAAAAGGAAAAGGCACCGCCATCTTGACGGTGCCTTTCTTGTTTTCGGTCCCTCCGGGACTTACTTCTTCATGAGCTCGAAGAACTCGACGTTGTTCTTCGTGGCCTTCATCTTGTCGAGCAGGAATTCCATTGCCTCGAGTTCGTCCATGTCGTAGAGGAACTTGCGCAGGATCCAGACCTTCTGCAGGACGTCCGGCTTGAGGAGGAGTTCCTCGCGGCGGGTGCCCGAGCGGTTGAGGTTGATGGCCGGGTAGACGCGCTTTTCGGCCATGCGGCGCTCGAGGTGGATTTCGTTGTTGCCCGTGCCCTTGAATTCTTCGTAGATCACGTCGTCCATGCGGGAGCCCGTGTCGACGAGGGCGGTGCCGATGATCGTGAGCGAGCCGCCTTCCTCAAGGTTGCGGGCGGCGCCGAAGATGCGCTTCGGGCGCTGCAGGGCGTTGGCGTCCACGCCGCCCGTGAGCACCTTGCCCGAAGACGGAATCACGGTGTTGTAGGCGCGGGCGAGACGCGTGATGGAGTCGAGGAGGATGACGACGTCGCGCTTGCTTTCGGCAAGGCGCTTGGCCTTCTCGATGACCATTTCGGCCACCTGGACGTGACGGGCGGCGGGTTCGTCGAAGGTGGAGGCGACGACCTCGGCCTTGACGGAGCGCTGCATTTCGGTCACTTCCTCGGGACGTTCGTCGATGAGGAGGACGAAGAGAGTGACGTCGGGGTGGTTGGCGATGATCGCGTGGGCGATGTGCTGCATCAGGACCGTTTTGCCGGACTTCGGAGGAGCAACGATCAGGGCGCGCTGGCCCTTGCCGATCGGGGCGATCATGTCGATGATGCGGCCCGTGAGGTTCTCGTCGCCGCGCATGTCACGCTCGAGCACGAGATGCTCGTTCGGGAAGAGCGGCGTCAGGTTCTCGAACAGCATGCGGTGCTTGATGCTCTCGGGCGGCAGGCCGTTGACGGAGTCGACGCGCACGAGTGCGAAGTAGCGTTCGCCGTCCTTGGGCGTGCGGACCTCGCCTTCGATCGAGTCGCCGGTGTGAAGATTGAAGCGGCGGATCTGGGAGGGCGAGATGTAGATGTCGTCCGTGCTCGCAAGATAGGAGGTGTCAGGGCTGCGAAGGAAGCCGAAGCCGTCGGGAAGCACTTCGAGCGTGCCGTCACCGAAGATCTGCTCGCCGCTCTTGGCCTTCTTCTTGAGAATGGCGAACATGAGCTCCTGCTTGCGCATGCGCTGGGCGTTGTCGATTTCGAGCGCGTAGGCGATGTCGAGCAGCTGCGAGATGTGAAGGGACTTGAGGTCGGAAAGATGCATAGCGGATTTTGACGGCCCGAGAAGACGGCCCGTCGGAGGGGCGTGTTGGGAGAAATGCATGGAGCCGCATGAGGCGTGCGGCTCCGCCTGCCGCAAAGCGGCTTAGAGGTGAGCTTCGATGAAGGCGTTGAGCGTTTCCTGATCGCACAGGCCCGTGCGTTCACCGACGTGCTGGCCGTTCTTGAAGGCGATCACGGTCGGGATGCCGCGCACGTTGTACTCGCCGGCGAAGCGGCTGGCTTCGTCGCAGTTGTACTTGGCGATCACGACGCGGCCGTCAAAGGTTTCGGCAGCCTGTTCGAGGCGCGGGGCGAGCATGCGGCAGGGACCGCACCACGGAGCCCAGAAGTCGACGAGGACCGTGACGTTGGGCTGGGAGACGACTTCTTCGAAGTTTTCGTCGGTGACGTGAATAATTTCGCTCATGATGACTCCGGTGTGAGAAACTGTCCTGACGGACTGCGGGCCTGTCATGTGACCGTCGACCTTGGGCCGCACGGGGGAGCAGGCATAAATGCCGCAGGACTGAGTGCAAGATGTTGTGTTCGGGAAAGCGGCACTTGAAGGACTGCAGAACGAATCCGTGCCAGGGATGAGGGCGGCGGATTGGAATCCGCGCCGGAAAGTGTACCTATAGTAGCACCAAGAGGCCGCTCGTGCAGGGGGCTTCGGACGGCGGAAAAAGGATATTTTGCAAAAATCTGCTTCTTTCTGTAGACTATCGGGCTTGGCGGGTCCCCTCGCATGCTGTCCCCAGGAACCTGGTCAGGTCGGGAACGAAGCAGCCATACTGGTCAGCAGCAGTGCCGAGGACAAGGCTCGCCATTTTCATTTTTTCTCCGCCTCCGTTGTGGCGGACGCGTTCGGGCGTGGTTCAAGGCGAATCGCGCCTTTTTTGTCACCCCGCCTCCGCCTTCCTCTAGAATGTTCCTGCATGTCCCAAGCCCCTTCGAGCGGGCGCGGACGCATTTTTCTATCGCAGGAATTGCTTTCCCTCATGAGTTTGGAAATCCGCCCCGTCCGAGAAGAGGACGTCGAGGTCGTATGCGGCCTCATTCATGCGCTCGCCCGCTACGAGCGACTCGAATCCCACTGCAAGGCCACGTCCGAGCAGCTTCGCGAGGAGCTCTTCGGCCCGCGCGCCGTCATCGGCTGCGTGCTTGCCTGGGAGGTGAACGAGGCGACGGGCGCCGAGCGCCCCGTGGGCTTCGCGCTCTACTTCTACAACTTCTCCACCTTCCTCACGAGGCGAGGCCTCTACCTTGAGGATCTCTTCGTCGTCGAGGACGCGCGCCGCCGCGGCTACGGCAAGGCGATCATCCGGCACCTTGCGCAGAAGGCGCTCGATGAGGGCTGCGGCCGCTTCGACTGGAGCGTGCTCGACTGGAACCAGCCCGCCATCGACTTCTACGAGGGACTCGGCGCCGAGGTGCTGCCAGACTGGCGCATCTGCAGGCTTTCGGGCGAGGCGCTTCTCAGGGCGGCCGGACGTTGAGCCGCTAAAATAAAGGTTCTTGCACATTCACTCAGCACTAAGGACACAGGATGAGCAGCTATCAGGTGCTCGCCAGAAAGTGGCGGCCTCATGACTTCGACACGATCGTCGGCCAGGAGCACGTCGTGACCGCGCTCACGCGCGCTCTCACGGAAAAGCGCCTTCATCACGCCTATCTCTTCACGGGAACCCGCGGCGTCGGCAAGACGACGATCTCCCGCATCTTCGCCAAGGCCCTCAACTGCCAGGGGGCGGACGGCCACGGCGACATGACGGCTCATCCCTGCGGAGTCTGCCCCGCCTGCCGCGCGATCGACGAGGGACGCTTTCCCGACTACATCGAGATGGACGCGGCGAGCAACCGTTCGGTCGAGGACATGACCGCGCTCCTTGAGCGCGCGATGTACGCGCCCACGCAGGGCCGCTTCAAGGTTTACATGATCGACGAAGTCCACATGCTGAGCTCGACGGCCTTCAACGCCATGCTCAAGACGCTTGAGGAGCCGCCCGAATACGTGAAGTTCATCCTCGCGACGACGGACCCGCAGAAGGTGCCCATCACCGTGCTCTCGCGCTGTTTGCAGTTCAATCTGCGCAACATGACGCCCCAGGACGTCGTGGGCCACATGAGCCGCATCCTCACCGAAGAGGGCATTCCGTTCGAGGAAGGCGCGCTGCGCGTGCTCGCCCAGGGCGCCCGCGGCTCCATGCGAGACGGCCTTTCGCTTCTTGACCAGGCCATCGCCTACTGCGGCGACGGCGTGACGCAGGAAGGTGTGCGCCGCATGCTCGGCATGAGCGGCGGCGAAACGCTCACGGGCATTCTCAGGGCGCTCGCCGCTGGTGACGGCGCGGGCATGCTGGCCGTCGCCGACGCCATGCAGACGCAGGGCCTTTCCTTTGCGCAGGCGCTCCGCGACCTCGCGGGCCTGCTGCACCGCGTCGCGCTCGTGCAGCGTGTGCCCGCAGCCGTGAGCGAGGACGATCCCGACTGCGCCTCGATCCGAGAGTTCGCGCAGGCCTTCTCCCCCGAGGAGATCCAGCTCTACTACCAGATCGCCCTTCACGGCCGCAACGACCTCAACCTCGCCCCCGACGAATACGCGGGCTTCACGATGGCTCTGCTGCGCATGCTCGCCTTCAAGCCCGCAGGCGCGAGAGCCGTGACGCGCGTGCCCGCCCGTGATGCGGGCAGGGCGCCCGTTCAGGCGCCCGCCTCCGTGCAGGCCCCTGCGGCAGTTCCTGCTCCCGCTGCGCCCTCGGCTGGAGTACAGACCGTGGGCCGAAGCTCGGGCATGCCTCCCCTGCCGCGTCCCTCGGCGCCGCCTCCCGGACTCGCGGGCCCCGCCGCCGGGCAGCTCGACGACGACACGCCTCCCTGGGGAGAACCCTCCGCCAGTTGAGTACGCTCCGGAGATTCCCCAGAGCGGTCCCGATCCGGACCGCTCGGAGTCTTCTCTCGACTGGCGGTCGATCATTGCAGGAGCAGGACTGACGGGACCGTTGCGCAACCTCGCCGCTTCGGCGCAGGTGCTTGAGCTCACCCGAAGCCACGTCAGGCTTCGTCTTCGCGTCGCGGCATTCGCGACCGAAACGGGCCGCGAGCTTCTCTCCCGCGCGCTTTCGTCCTATTTCGGAAGCCACTGCATGGTGGAGTTCGAGGTGGGCGACGTGGCGGGCGGCACCGTGGCCGATCAGGAGGAGCGCGAGCGCGAGGAGGCCCGCAGGGCCCTCATCGAAGGGTTCCGCAACGACCCCTTCGTGAAGCAGGTGCAGGCGCTGTTTCATGGTACGATTGACGACACTACCGTCAAGGCGAACACCGACTGACGGCTTGAATGATTTTTTGAATAAAGGAACACAATATGCGTGGATTCGGCGGCGGCATGGGCGGTCTCATGGCTCAGGCTCAGAAGATGCAGGCCAAGATTGCCAAGGTGCAGGAGGAAATCGCTGCGATGGAAGTCGCGGGTGAGTCCGGCGGCGGTGCCGTCAAGGTCGTCATCACCGGCAAGCACGAGTGCAAGAGCGTCGTGATCGATCCCTCGGTCGTGGATCCCGAGGACGTCGAAATGCTTCAGGACCTGATCCAACTCGCCTTCAACAGCGCGCAGACCCGTCTCTCCGAAATCTCCGAGGAGCGCATGCGCAAGGAAGTTCCGCTTCCTCCGGGCATGAAGCTGCCGTTCTGATCAGCCTGACACGATCCGAACGCTGACAAGCCAACAGCCGTCGATGCCGAAAGGATCGGCGGCTTTTTTCTTCAGGAGCTGCAAGATGCTGCGAATTCCACAGTCCTACATTGACGAGCTGCTTGAGGGCGACTGGGCCCTTCATGACGTCACGACCGAAGGCATGGGCCTCAAGGGCGAGTACGTCGTCACCGCCTGGCCCAAGGAGACCGGCATCGTCGCCGGCATCGAGATCGCCGAGCGCGTCTTCAAGACCGTCGGCCTCAGGACCGAGATGCTCTACGGAGACGGGGACCACGCCTTCATGCACTCTCCGATCCTCCGCGCCTGGGGCACGCCCGAGCAGCTTCACGCCACCTACAAGGTCGCTCAGTGCGTGATGGAGTACTCCACGGGCATCGCCCGCCGCACCCACGAAATGGTGAGCATCGCGCGCGACCGCTGGGGCCGCATCCAAGTGGCGGGTACCCGCAAGCACTTCCCCGGCGGCAAGATCCTCTCGATCGCCGCGCTCAGGGCGGGCGGCGGCATCATCCACCGCGCGGGCATCTCCGACTCCATCCTCGTCTTCGACCAGCACAGAACCCTCACGCGCAATCCCGTCCATGCGGTCCGCCGCCTCATGGCGATGGAGCCCGAGCGCAAGGTCTGCGTCGAGGTCGACACGCCCGAGGACGGCATGTTCTGGGCCGACAAGGGCGTGCACATCATCCAGTGCGAACGCTTCACGCCCGAGGTCCTCGCGGCCTTCGTGCGCGAGGTGAAGGCGAAGCACCCGCACGTCGTTGTCAACGCCGCAGGCGGCATCAATGGCGACAACGTGGGTGACTACGCGGACACCCGCTGCGACGTGCTGGTCACGAGCTGGCCCTATTTCGGCAGGCCCGCTGACATCAAGATGAGCTTCTCGCCCGCGAATCCCAAGCCATGAGCATCCGTCTTTCCCCAGCCGTCGAGAGTCTGGTCAAGGCCCTCGGAAAACTTCCGGGCTATGGCCCCCGGTCGGCCCAGCGCGCCGCCTTCCATCTGCTTCAGAACAGGGATGAGTCCCTCGACGAACTCGCCGCCGCCGTCGAGCGCGTGCGCCGAGGCGTCGGCCGCTGCCGCCTCTGCAACACCTTCACCGAAGGGGATATCTGCCCCGTGTGCCTTGACGAGGAGAGGGACCCTGGACTTCTCTGCGTCGTGGAGAGCACGGCGGACCAGATGGCCCTTGATGCGTCGCTCGCCTGGCCCGGCTACTACTTCGTCCTTTCGGGGCGCCTGAGCCCCGTCAACGGCATCGGACCCGCCGACATCGGCATGCCGCTCCTGCTCAAACGCGTGGGGGCGGGCGTCGAGGAAGGCGTGCTGCGCGAGGTCGTCGTCGCCATGAGCTACACGCCCGAGGGCGACGCAACCGCCTACTATCTGATCGACGCCCTCAAGAAGCGGTGGCCGCAGCTGCGCGTCACCCGCCTTGCAAGAGGCCTGCCCGCAGGCATCGAAATCGAGTACACGGACCTGAGCACGATCGCCAACGCGGTCTACGCCAGAAGGGATGCCTGAGAGGTCGTGCGAGGCCCCTCGGGCCTCCGCCCGACGGCGGCAAAACCGAGTGCATTTGTCGCCAAAAACGACCATTGTTGAACCGTTTTCGGATGAAAAGGAATTACTTTTCCTTCGTCCGATTTCGGACAATGCGACTAGGGTTTTCTGCTCAGACAAGGAGCGGAAAAGGGCTCTCCCGCCTACATAGAATGACAGGGTTCCCAAGCCCGTTTGTCGCTAACGGCTCAGCTAGACAATAGGGCAAAAAAAATAAGAGCCTCGAGACATCCAGATGCACTCTCTCTTCAAAGACCCGCGCCCCGAAGCCGCACTCATTCTTTCGGACGGCACGGTACTCCTCGGACGCAGCTTCGGTGCGAGCGTCTCCAATGTTGCCGAAGTCGTCTTCAATACGGCGATGACCGGCTATCAGGAGGTCCTCACGGATCCGTCCTATACGGGCCAGATCGTCACGCTCACGGGCGCCCACGTCGGCAACGTCGGCGTCAACGCCCAGGACCGCGAGGGCGGCGCAGCCGTTCATGCCGCAGGCCTCGTCGTCAGGGACGTTCCCGCCGTCCACTCCAACTTCCGCTCTGAAAAGTCCCTGCCCGACTACCTCGTCGAGCAGGGCGTTCCCGCGATTGCAGGCGTGGACACGCGCCGCCTGACGCGCATCCTCCGCACGAAGGGCGCCCAGGCCGGCGTGATCGTCGTCGCCCGCAACGGTGCGCTCACCGAGGACGAGATCGACGCAGGCCGCAAGGCCGTTGCCGCCTGGAAGGGCATGGCGGGCCAGGACCTTGCCAAGGTCGTCACCTGCAAGGCTCCCTATGAGTGGACCGAAGGCGCCTTCAGCATGAAGGCCGCGGACGGCAGGCCCGGCTTTGTGACGCCCGCAGAGCTCCCCGTTCACGTCGTCGCCTACGACTTCGGCGTGAAGACCAACATTCTTCGCATGCTCGTCGAACGCGGCATGCGCGTGACCGTGGTGCCCGCGCAGACGCCCGTGGAGGACGTGCTTGCCATGAACCCCGACGGCGTCTTCCTCTCCAACGGCCCCGGCGACCCCGCCCCCTGCACGTATGCCATCGAGGCCGCCCGCGAGATCATCGCGAGGAAGATTCCGCTTTTCGGCATCTGCCTCGGCCACCAGATCATGGGGCTCGCCGTCGGCGCCAAGACGCTCAAGATGAAGTTCGGCCATCACGGCGCGAACCATCCCGTGGTGGATTTGCGCTCGCGACACGTGTACATTACGAGCCAGAACCATGGTTTTGCCGTGGATGCAAAAACGCTTCCCGCCAACGCCGTGCCGACACACGAATCGCTCTTCGACGGTTCGCTGCAGGGCTTTGAGCTCACCGACGCGCCGGCCTTCTGCTTCCAGGGGCACCCTGAAGCCAGTCCCGGTCCGCATGACATCGCCCCGCTTTTCGACCACTTCCGCGAACTGATCGAGAGGCACAGAGCAGCCTGACCGTCCCCTGAGCTCCGCACAGACTCAAAGAGGACCAACATGGAAAAAGCAAACGTTCTGGCCGCACTCAACGACGCACGCGATGCGCTCGACGCCCTGATCTCCAACGAGAAGACGATTGAAGCCGTCGTGGCGGCGGCAGGCCTCATGGCGGACGCCGTCGAGGGCGACGGCAAGGTGATGAGCTGCGGCAACGGCGGCAGTCTCTGCGACGCCATGCATTTTGCGGAGGAGATGACGGGCCGCTACCGCAGCAACCGTCGTCCCTACGCAGCGCTTGCGATTTCCGACGCCTCGCACATGGCCTGCGTCGGCAACGACTACGGCTACGAGGAGGTCTTCTCTCGTTATGTCGAGGCGCACGGCCGCAAGGGCGACGTGCTTCTTGCCATCACGACGTCCGGCACGAGCCGCAACATCGTCAAGGCGGCCGAGGTCGCCCGCAGGAAGGGCGTCAAGGTCGTTGCGCTCACGGGGCGCGACGAGACGCCCATCACCGAGCTTGCCGACGTGTCCATCGTGACCCCGGCGGGCCGCTGGGCCGACCGCGTGCAGGAGCTCCACATCAAGTGCATCCATATTCTCATCGAGCTCATTGAAAGGCGGCTCGACAAGCAAAACTACGAGTAAAACATGCCCAAGCGTACAGACATCAAGTCCGTTCTCATCATCGGTGCGGGCCCGATCATCATCGGTCAGGCCTGCGAATTCGACTACTCCGGCGCACAGGCCTGCAAGGCCCTTCGCGAGGAAGGCTACCGAGTCATCCTTGTGAACTCCAATCCGGCCACGATCATGACCGACCCGCAGACCGCGGACGTCACCTACATCGAGCCGATCACCTGGGAGGTCGTCGAACGAATCATCGCCAAGGAACGTCCCGATGCGATCCTGCCGACGATGGGCGGCCAGACGGCCCTCAACTGCGCGATGGACCTCGCGCGTCACGGCGTGCTCGACAAGTACGACATCGAGCTCATCGGCGCCAAGCCCGATGCCATCGACAAGGCCGAGGACCGCGAGCGCTTCAAGGAAGCCATGGACCGCATCGGACTTGAGTCCGCACGCTCAGGCGTCGCCTATTCCCTTCGCGAGGCCAAGGAGCTTCAGGCGAAGTTCGGCTTCCCGACCGTGATCCGTCCGTCTTTCACGCTCGGCGGCTCCGGCGGCGGCATCGCCCACGACATGGAGAGCTTCATCGAGATCTGCGAACGCGGCCTCGAGCTCTCTCCCACGCACGAGCTCCTCATCGAGGAGTCGCTCCTCGGTTGGAAGGAGTACGAAATGGAAGTCGTCCGCGACACTGCGGACAACTGCATCATCGTCTGCTCCATCGAGAACTTCGACCCGATGGGCGTGCATACGGGCGACTCCATCACGGTTGCGCCCGCCCAGACGCTCACCGACCGCGAGTACCAGCGCATGCGCGACGCCTCGATCGCCATTCTGCGCGAGATCGGCGTCGACACGGGCGGCTCCAACGTCCAGTTCGCCGTCAATCCCGAGACGGGCCGCATGATCGTCATCGAGATGAATCCGCGCGTCTCCCGCTCCTCCGCACTCGCCTCCAAGGCCACGGGCTTCCCGATCGCTCGCATCGCCGCCAAGCTCGCCGTGGGTTACACGCTCGACGAGCTGCGCAACGAAATCACCGGCGGCCTCACGCCCGCCTCCTTCGAGCCGACGATCGACTACGTCGTCACGAAGGTGCCGCGCTTCGCGTTCGAGAAGTTCCCTGCCGCCAACGACCGCCTCACGACGCAGATGAAGTCCGTGGGCGAGGTGATGGCCATCGGCCGCACCTTCCAGGAATCCCTGCAGAAGGCCCTGCGCGGTCTGGAGACCGGCCACAACGGCCTCAACGAAACGGGCGTCGGCATCGAGCAGCTTCGCCACGAAATCGCCGTGCCCGGCCCCGAACGCATCTTCTTCCTTGCCGATGGCATCCGCGCCGGCATGACGGACAAAGAGCTCCACGAACTCTCCGCCATCGATCCGTGGTTCCTCAATCAGGTCCGCGAGATCGTCGAGACCGAGGACAAGCTCCGCGGCAATCCGCTCTCCGCGTTCACGAAGTCCGACATGCTCTTCCTCAAGCGCAAGGGCTTCTCCGACGGCCGCCTTGCCCAGCTGACAGGCGCGAAGGAGGCCGAGGTCCGCGCCGCCCGCCTGGCGATGGGCATCCGTCCCGTCTACAAGCGCGTCGACACCTGCGCCGCCGAATTCGCGACCAACACCGCCTACCTCTACTCCACCTACGAGGAGGAGTGCGAGGCCGAACCCACCGACCGCAGGAAGGTCATGGTGCTCGGCGGCGGTCCGAACCGCATCGGCCAGGGCATCGAGTTCGACTACTGCTGCGTCCACGCCTCGAAGGCCCTGCGTGCCGACGGCTGGGAGACGATCATGGTCAACTGCAATCCGGAAACGGTGTCGACCGACTTTGATACGTCCGACCGCCTCTACTTCGAGCCCGTGACGCTCGAAGACGTGCTCGCCATCTGCGAAGTCGAGAAGCCCGCAGGCGTCATCGTCCAGTATGGCGGCCAGACGCCGCTCAAGCTTTGCCGCGCCCTCGAGGCCGCAGGCGTGCCCATCATCGGCACGACGCCCGACGCCATCGACTGCGCCGAGGATCGCGAGCGCTTCCAGCACCTGCTTCAGAAGCTCAACCTTCGCCAGCCGCCCAACCGCACGGCCCGGACCGAGGAGGACGCCATCAGGCTCGCCGCCGAAATCGGCTATCCGCTCGTCGTGCGTCCGTCCTACGTGCTCGGCGGCCGCGCCATGGACATCGTGCACACGCCCGAAGCCCTGCAGCGCTACATGAAGGAGGCCGTGTCGGTCTCCAACGAAAGCCCCGTACTTCTCGACCGCTTCCTTGACGACGCTGTTGAAATGGACGTCGACGCCGTGGCCGACGGTCATGAGGTCCAGGTCGCCGGCGTGATGGAACACATCGAACAGGCCGGCGTGCACTCGGGCGACTCCGCCTGCTCGCTGCCGCCCTACAGCCTTCCCGCCGTCGTGGTCGAGGAGATCAAGCGCCAGACGAAACTCATGGCCGAGGCGCTCAACGTGGTGGGCCTCATGAACGTGCAGTTCGCCGTCCAGCACGCGCACTCCGAAAACCCCGTCATCTACGTCCTTGAAGTGAATCCGCGCGCCTCCCGCACGGTGCCGTTCGTCTCCAAGGCCACGGGCAACCCCGTCGCCGCCATCGCCGCACGCGTAATGGCGGGCCAGACGCTCGCCGAACAGGGCGTGAACCTCGAGGTGACGCCGCGCTACGTGAGCGTCAAGGAGGCCGTCTTCCCGTTCTCCAAGTTCCTCGGCGTCGACCCGGTCCTCGGGCCGGAAATGCGCTCGACGGGCGAAGTGATGGGCGTGGGCCGTGACTTCGGCGAGGCGCTCTTCAAGAGCCAGCTCGCCGCAGGCTCCAGGCTCCCCGAACGCGGCTCCGTGTTCATCTCGGTGCGCGAGTGCGACAAGCCCAAGGCCGTCGTCTGCGCCCACCAGCTCCACCAGGCGGGCTTCCCGCTCGTGGCGACCGCGGGTACTGCTCACGTCATCCAGCAGGCCGGCATCCCGTGCCGCACCGTGGGCCGCATCGGCGACGCTGCGGGCGACGTGATCGGCATGATGGAGGCGGGCGACATCACGCTCGTCATCATGTCGGTGGCCGAGCACGAGGGCGAGCTCAACGATGCGCGCGCCATCCGCAAGCTTGCGCTGGCCAAGCAGATCACGTACTACACGACGATGGCGGGCGGTCTTGCCGCCTCCGAGGGCATCCGCCACATGCGCTCCGTGCAGGTCTACGACCTTCAGGGCCTGCATGCGGGCACGCTGTCCTGACGGATTTGCTAAACTAACGTAGCACAGACTGGGCCGCAACGCGGTCCGGTCGTCCGGATTTTCGATGACGTCCGGCGAGCTTCGTCTCGTCGGACGTTTCCATTCATTCAGAGTTTCCTTTTTCGAGAATTAGCAACATGGTCTCGACCCGCATTCCCATCACGACCCGAGGCGCCGAAAAGCTGAAGGCCGAACTCGACTACCTCAAGAAGGTCGCCCGCCCGAACGTGGTGGCCGCCATCGCCGAAGCCCGTGAAAAGGGCGACCTTTCCGAAAACGCGGAGTACGATGCCGCCCGTGAAGAGCAGGGTCACATTGAAGGCCGCATCGCCGAGCTCGAAGGCAAGATTCCCGCCCTGCAGATCATCGATCCGAAGAGCGTCGACGCCGGCGAGCGCATCGTCTTCGGCGCCACGGTCGGCCTCTACGACGAGGATGACGACGTGAGCGTCACCTACCAGATCGTCGGCGACGACGAGGCGGACATCAAGGAAAACCGCATTTCAGTCTCCTCTCCGATCGCCCGCGCCCTGATCGGCAAGTACGAGGGCGACAGCGTCCAGTTCATGGCCCCGAAGGGACTCGTCTCCTACGAAATCGAATCCGTCGAGTACATCTGATCCGGATTCACGAAGCCCTGAATCAAAAAAAGAGCGCAGCCGTCAAGACTGCGCTCTTTTGTTCGGTGCCCTTAAGTCAGGGAGATCAGGAGCGGGAGCCCGCACCCTTCTTCGTCACACGGTTCTTCTTGGAACGGGAGCGGACGGGAATCGGGGAGGTGGCCTTCTTCTTTTCGCCCGGCTTCTTGGAGGCGACCTTCTTGGCGGGCTTCGCGACGGCCTTGAGCGGCGTGCGCTTGGCAGGGGCCGACGGAGCCTCCTTCTTGCCGGCAACGGAGGCCGTCTTCATGGAGAGGATGGCGAGGCGGGCGGCTTCATCGGGATCCTGACGCTCGCTCTCGTCGGCGGGACGCCAGAAGATGAGAAGCTTGCCGATCATCTGGACGCGGGCGGCGCCGAGCTTTTCGGCGACTTCGGCGTAGATGGACTCAAGTTCCTCGCGGTCGTCGGACGGAACGCGGACCTTGATGAGCTCGTGGTCGTTGAGGGCGCGGTCGATTTCGTGAAGAACGGCGTTGGTGAGGCCGTTGGCGCCGAGAAGGACGACCGGGTCAAGATGGTGGGCCTGGGAACGAAGGGCCAGACGCGCATCGCGCGCGAGAATGATTTCTTTCATAATAAACGGATGTGTCCCCGCGGCGCTTCAAAGGGAAGCGCTCGAAGCGGGGGGCTGATAAACAAAGTTGGCTGGGGAAAATATGCCTGTAGCAACCAAAAAACTGCGCTCCAACCGCGCCTGGATCGAACGTCACATCAATGATCCGTTCGTGAAGCGTTCCAAGGCCGAAGGATACCGAGCCCGCTCGGTCTACAAACTGACCGAGCTCGACGATCGTGAACATCTGCTTCGCCGCGGCATGACCGTGGTTGAACTCGGCGCGGCGCCGGGAAGCTGGACGCAGATCGTCCGCGAGCGTTTGTCGGACAAGGACGGCCGTGTCCAGGGCCGCATCATAGCCATGGATATCCTGCCGATGGATCCGATCGACGGCGTGACATTCCTGCAGGGAGATTTCCGTGAGCAGGAAATCGCGGACAAATTAGCAGAAATTCTTGACGGCGACAAGGTCGACGTCGTTTTAAGTGACATGGCCCCGAATCTTTCGGGCATCGCCGCTGCGGACGCCGCCCGTTCGCTGCTTCTCAACGAGCTCGCGCACGAGTTCTGTCTCGAGCATCTCAAGCCCAACGGCGTCTTCGTGACAAAGTCGTTCCAGGGTTCGGGCTTCTCGCAGTTCGTCGAGGCGCTCAAGAAGACCTTCAAGAAGGTTTACACGCGCAAGCCCGCCGCCTCCCGCGACACGTCGGCCGAAGTCTACCTCGTCGCCCGCGAGCTCAAGCCCGGCAAGTAGTCCCTGCGGCCGAAATAATCGGTCACGATTTTTCGGCTCCCCGCACAAATAGGTGCGAGCAAATGCGCGTAAGGGGGCGACATTCGCGCAGAACGAGCGGCTAAAATATGCCCATTACGCCTTTGCCGATGCCGAAAGGCTTTCGAGGCGAAGGCCTTCTTACAAGACTAAGGAAGATGACGGCGCAGGGCCCGACTGCGGCTCCGCCGTCAGGAGACATACATTGGACAACAAAATCTTCAGCCGCATCGCCGTCTGGGCGCTGGTCGGTCTGGTGCTCTTCACGGTGTTCCGCCAGTATGAAGACGCCTACGCCCCGCCGCGCGACACGATCAGCTACACGCAGTTCATGGAGGACGCCAAGGCGGGCAAGGTCCGTCGCGTCGACATCCAGGGCCGTACGCTCATCGTCACGCCCCAGACCGGCGAGGAATTCAAGCTCACCAATCCGGGCGACATCTGGATGGTGGACGAGCTCAGGAAGAGCAACGTTCAGATCTACGGCAAGGCCGAGGAGGAGCCGTCTCTTCTGACGACCATCTTCATCTCCTGGTTCCCGATGATCCTTCTCATCGGCGTGTGGATCTTCTTCATGCGCCGCATGCAGGGCGGTGCGGGCGGCGGTGGCGGAGCGTTCAGCTTCGGCAAGTCGAAGGCCCGCAAGCTTGACGAGGAAAGCAACAAGGTGCGCTTCCGCGACGTCGCGGGCTGCAACGAGGCCAAGGAAGACGTTCAGGAAATCGTGGACTTCCTTCGCGAACCCAAGCGCTTCCAGCGTCTCGGCGGCCGCATTCCGCGCGGCCTGCTGCTCGTCGGACCTCCGGGCACCGGCAAGACGCTCCTCGCCAAGGCGATCGCCGGCGAGGCGGGCGTGCCGTTCTTCACGATCTCCGGTTCTGACTTCGTTGAAATGTTCGTCGGCGTGGGCGCAGCCCGCGTGCGCGACATGTTCGAGACCGCCAAGAAGAACGAGCCCTGCATCATCTTCATTGACGAAATCGATGCGGTCGGCCGCCAACGCGGCGCAGGCCTCGGCGGCGGCAATGACGAACGCGAGCAGACCCTCAACCAGATGCTCGTCGAGATGGACGGCTTCGACTCCGGCGCCAACGTGATCGTGATCGCCGCGACGAACCGTCCCGACGTTCTCGACCCCGCTCTGCTGCGTCCGGGCCGCTTCGACCGCCAGGTGGTGGTGCCGCTGCCCGACATCCGCGGCCGCGACCAGATCCTCAACGTGCACATGCGCAAGATCCCCGTCGGCAAGGACGTCGACAGCATGGTGATCGCGCGCGGTACGCCGGGCTTCTCGGGCGCCGATCTTGCGAACCTCGTCAACGAGGCCGCGCTCTTCGCCGCCCGCCGCAACGGCCGCGTCGTGAAGATGTGCGACTTTGAAAACGCCAAGGACAAGATCATGATGGGCGCCGAACGCCGCGCCATGGTCATGAGCGAGGACGAGCGCCGCAACACGGCCTACCACGAGTCCGGCCATGCCGTCGTGGCACGCCTGATGCCCAAGTCCGATCCAGTCCACAAGGTCACGATCGTTCCGCGCGGTCGTGCGCTCGGTCTGACGATGCAGCTTCCGAAGGAAGACCGCTACGCCTACGATCGCCAGTACCTGCTCACGCGCATCGCGATTCTCTTCGGCGGCCGCATCGCCGAGGAGGTCTTCATGAACCAGATGACGACCGGCGCTTCGAACGACTTCGAGCGCGCCACGCAGATGGCCCGCGACATGGTGATGCGCTACGGCATGAGCGACAGGCTCGGGCCCATGGTCTACTCTGAAAACGAGGGCGAGGTGTTCCTCGGCCGCTCCGTGACGAAGACGACCAACATCTCCGAGAAGACGATGCAGGAAGTCGACGCCGAAGTCCGCCGCATCATCGACGAGCAGTACGCCATCGCGCGCAGGCTCATCGAGGAAAACCGCGACAAGATGGAGGTCATGGCCAAGGCGCTTCTCGACTGGGAGACGATCGACGCCGACCAGATCGACGACATCATGGAAGGCCGCGCGCCGCGTCCGCCCAAGACCTCCAAGGAGGCCGTGAAGCCTGAAGCGGCGCAGGCCGCCGCGCCCGAGGGCGAGGCAGGCGCCGCAGAAGAGCCCAAGGCCGAAGATGCCGAGGCTCCCGCGGCTCCCGAAGCCGCCGGCGCGAAGGAGGCTTCCTCCTCCGACAATGCCGGTGCCCCGAAGGGCGATGATGACCGCCGCTCCGAATAACCTCGGAACAGGCTAAGATAGGCTGCAGGGCTGAAGAGAGGCCCTGCAGCCTTTTTCAATTGATAAAAACAAAAGCGATAAAAGCAAGATGATAGAACTTCACGAGCGCGCTAGCGTCTGGCGCTGTGGCGCCAAGGTCTTCGAGATCGACCGCCTCCACCCGCTCATCATGGGCATTCTGAACGTGACGCCGGACTCCTTTTCCGACGGCGGCACCCACAACGGCCTTGAGGACGCCGTCGCCTGGGCGCACCGCATGCGCGACGAAGGCGCGCACATCATCGACGTGGGCGGCGAGTCCACGCGTCCGGGCTTCAACGAAACCGGCGTCACGCTTGAAGAGGAGCGCCGCCGCGTCATTCCCGTGGTCGAGCGACTCGTGAAGGAAGGATTCATCGTGAGCGTCGACACCTCCAAGCCGGAGATCATGACCGAGGTGGCTTCGCTCGGCGCGCACATCCTCAACGACATCCGCGGCTTCGAGATGCCCGGCGCGCTTGAAGCCGCCGCGGCGACGGACTGCGGCCTCGTCGTCATGCACCGCTCGGCCACCACGGACTACAAGGATGTCGTGGCGGAGGTCGAGGCCTACCTTCAGAAAAGGCAGCGCCTCCTCGAGGGGCTCGGCGTTTCGGCGGACCGCATCTGCTGGGATCCGGGCTTCGGCTTCGGCAAGACCGTCGAGCAGAACTTCGCGCTGCTCGGCTCCACGGAAAGATTCGTTGCATCCGGTCAGCCCTATCTGATGGGGCTCTCTCGCAAGTCGTCCATCGGGGCGGCCACGGGCCACAAGGCGCCCATGGACCGCATTGCGGGCAGCATCGCCGGCGCGCTTATCGCCGTCGAGCAGGGCGCCCAGGTCGTCCGCGTGCATGACTGCCGCCAGACCGTCGACGCCGTCGCCGTCTGGCGCGCGTCCGAGGAGGCCTGCGGACGCAGGTAAGAAACAACCTAAGGAGAACAATCATGACTCGTCGTTATTTTGGTACGGACGGTGTTCGAGGCCGTGTCGGCAAGGCGCCGATCACGCCCGACTTCGTGCTGCGCCTCGGTCAGGCCGCAGGCCGCGTTCTTCGCCGCCAGAGCCTGACGGGACACGCGACCGTGCTCATCGGCAAGGACACGCGCGTTTCGGGCTACATGCTCGAGGCTGCGCTTCAGGCAGGCTTCTCGAGCGCCGGCGTGGACATCGTGCTCTGCGGTCCGATTCCGACGCCCGCCGTCGCCTATCTCACCCGCGCCCTTCGCCTCGACGCGGGCGTGGTGATCTCCGCGAGCCACAATCCGTACGACGACAACGGCATTAAGTTCTTCTCAGGCGAAGGTACGAAGCTGCCCGACGCCGTCGAGCTCGGCATCGAGGACGAGCTCGACGCGGGCTGCACCTGCGTGCCTTCGGCCGAACTCGGCAAGGCCCGCCGCCTTGACGATGCGGCCGGCCGCTACATCGAGTTCTGCAAGTCGACGATCGATTTCAGCACGGACCTCAAGGGCCTGCGCATTCTCGTCGACTGCGCCAACGGCGCCGCCTATCACATTGCGCCCGACGTCTTCCACGAACTCGGCGCCGAAGTGGTCGCCGTGGGCAACACTCCAGACGGCCTCAACATCAACGACGGCGTGGGCGCGACCCACACCGAGAACCTCTCGCGCCTTGCCGCCGAGCACGGCTGCGACGTCGCGGTGAGCCTCGACGGCGACGCGGACCGCCTGATCATGGCGGACGCCGAGGGCCACGTCTACAACGGTGACGAACTCCTCTACGTGATCGTGCGCGACCGCATGTTGCAGGGCCCAGTCGCGGGCGTTGTCGGTACGCTGATGACCAACTACGCCCTCGAGCGCCGCTTCGGCGAACTCGGCGTCTCCTTCGTGCGCGCCAAGGTCGGCGACCGCTACGTGCTCGAGGAGCTCAAGCGCAACGGCTGGCTTTTCGGCGGCGAATCGTCGGGCCACATTCTTGCGCTCGACCGCCAGACGACGGGCGACGGCATCGTGAGCGCCCTTCAGGTGCTCTCCGCCATGCGCCGCAGCGGCAGGAGCCTTGCCGAACTGACGGCCGACCTGCAGCTTCTGCCTCAGGTACTCGTCAACAAGCGCATTCCTGCCGGCTACGACTGGCAGAACGACCGTGACTTCTCGCGCACGGTCGAGGCCTGCCGCACCGAGGTGGAGGGCCGCGGCCGCGTGCTCATCCGTCCGTCGGGCACGGAGCCCCTGCTGCGAATCATGGTCGAGGCCGACGATGCGTATCTTGCCGCCGAACTGACTTCCCGCATGGCCGAGAGCCTTTCCGTCGAGCATCAGGCTTGATCTACGACGAAACATTGGTAAATTCACGGTGACACGACAGAGTCAAACTTGCTAAACTGCAGGATACGATTCCATCCCGAGGATGGTGTTCAAGAGTTTTTAGATTGATAAGGAAGAGATAAATGGCCGAAGAAGTCAAGTCTGCCGATGCTCCCGTTCAGCAGCCCGCCAAGGGTCCGTTCGTGCATTCCCTGCGCGTCTACCTCGTTGGCGGCCAGCAGTTCACCCTCAATGAAGTGACGGATTCCCCCGAAGTTCCGAGGAACGTCGTCGCCTTTATCAACGCCTGGCGCGCCAAGAAGGACGTCTGGCACAGCCCCAACAACGACGTGCATTTCGGCGTCCGCGTGAAGGATGTGTCCATGTACGAATACCGCGTCGGCCAACCGGCTGCTCCGAAGGCTGAAGAGGAAAAGGTTGAAGCCGAGGTCGCTGCCGAGGCTCAGGCCAAGGCTGAAGCCTGATATCGGGTCATCCGCTGAAGAAAGCCGGACTGTTTTCGGGCAGTTCGGCTTTTTTGTCTTCAAAAAAACGGTTCGGGCGCTCGCAAGCGGGTCTGCATTTGATAGACTTCCGAGCATCTGTCTTTTTATTCCCGGCCCTTGTGCCGGTGCATGTGTCATGAAGCTGATTGTTGCCATCATCAAGCCGTTCAAGCTCGATGAAGTTCGTGAGGCACTCGCCGACGTCGGCGTGAACGGCCTTACCGTCACGGAAGTGAAGGGCTTTGGCCGCCAGAAGGGTCACACCGAGCTCTACCGCGGTGCCGAATACGTCGTGGACTTCCTGCCCAAGCTCAAGATCGAGGCCGTCGTCGCCGACGACATTCTCGAGCAGGCCATCGAGGCCATTCGCAAGGCCGCCTACACCGGCAAGATCGGCGACGGCAAGATCTTCGTCTACGAGGTCGAGCAGGCGATCCGCATCCGTACGGGCGAAATGGGCGAGGACGCCGTCTGACAGGCATCCCGCGTGCGCGCCTTCGAGGCCTGCAGGATGAAATTGAAAGGCAGAGGGGACAGGCATGAGCCTGTCCCCTCTGCTTTTATTGCCAGAAGATCCCGAGTCCTTCCTCAGTCGCGCTTCTGCTGCGTGACGAGCACCCGCACGGCGCCTTCGTCGCCGTCGTTGGGCGGACACTGGACGAAGGCCATCACCTCGGGACGCTGCTTGAGCCAGCGGCGGACCATGTCGCGCAGAACGCCCTGGCCCTTGCTGCCGTAGCCCACGCCGTGAACGATGCGCAGGCAGCGGCGCCCGCTCATGTGGTTCTCGAGGATGAAGCGGGCGACCGCTTCGCGAGCCTCGTCGACGCGCATGCCGTGGAGGTCGATCGCCGCCTCGACCGGCCATTCGCCGCGATAGAGCTTGCGGGGAATGTCGGGCGAGACGCCCTTGCGGTGCATCATGCGGCCGTCTTCGGTTTCAAGAAAGACGGAGGCGTCGAGAAGGTCCGACATCTGCGACTCGGGTTCCTTGTCCTCGCCCGTACCGAGATTGAGGGCGACGGGACGGGGCTTCGGAGCCTTGGTGTCGGCAAGCTTCTTCTGGGACATCTTGCGGACGCCGAACTCCGCCATGGCGGCGGCGAACTGGTTCGCTTCGGCATGCCTGCGGGCTTCCTCGGCACGACGCTTCTTTTCGGCCTCCTCGCGGGCCTTGGCCTCTTCCTTGAGGGCCTTGCTGACCTGCTTGAGGTCGGCGAAGTTGTTGATGACTGGCATTTGTGATGAATCCGAAGGGATTTACCTTGATTGAAGTTACTGTTGGTTTTCCAGGAAGCGTTGGGCGTCGAGCGCCGCCATGCAGCCCGTGGCGGCGGAGGTGACGGCCTGACGGTAGGTCTGGTCCTGCACGTCGCCTGCGGCGAAGACGCCGGGAACGCTGGTGGCGGTAGCGGCGGGGCTGCGCGTGCCGGCCGTGACGATGTAGCCGCGGTCGAGCTCGAGCTTGCCCTCGAAGAGGGACGTGTTCGGACGGTGGCCGATGGCGATGAAGACGCCTTCAACGTCGACTGTCTTGTCGGCTTCGCCCTTCGTGGAGGCGAGCTCAAGACCCGTGACGCCCTTGCCGTCGCCGAGCACTTCCTTGACCGTGCGGTCGAGCTCGAGCGTGATGCGGCCTTCCCTGACGGCCTCCATCAGGTGGTCGACCATGATGGGTTCGGCGCGGAAGGTGTCGCGGCGGTGCACGAGCGTGACGTGGCTGGCGATGTTGGAGAGGTAGAGGGCCTCCTCGACGGCTGCATTGCCGCCGCCCACAACCGCGACGGGCTTGCCGCGGTAGAAGAAGCCGTCGCACGTGGCGCAGCCCGAGACGCCCTTGCCCTTGTACTGCTCCTCGCTTTCTAGACCGAGGTACATGGCGGAGGCGCCCGTCGCGATGATGAGCGCGTCGCAGGTGTATTCGCCGCCCATGTCGCCCTTGAGCGTGAAGGGACGCTTGGAAAGATCGACGGAGGTGATCATGTCGAAGGCGACCTCGGTGCCGAAGCGCTCGGCCTGCTTCTGAAGGCGTTCCATGAGCTCGGGGCCCTGGATGCCGTCGACGGCGGAGGGCCAGTTGTCGACTTCGGAGGTCGTCATGAGCTGACCGCCGTGGTCCATGCCCGTGATGAGCATGGGCTTGAGGTTGGCGCGGGCGGCGTAGATGGCGGCGGTGAAGCCGGCGGGGCCGGACCCGAGGACGATGAGCTTGCTGTGTTTGGCTTCCATGGGAAAAATCTCCGGTGGACCTGCGCCTTTGGAGCGCAGGCGGCATGAGGGGCGCACTCTTCGGGGCGCCCTCATGCAAAATGATAGATGAATTTGATTTTAGACCTAAAATTAATAGTGATGTCTTAAGGCGTCCCGGCCTTCGCGGGCGGGGCAATACGCTGTAACGATTTCCATGCATGGCCGGCTGCCTGCCGCGGCGGCAAAGGGACCGACGACGGCGGCCGAACTTTTTAGAATTAGGTGGATCAGGAGGAGGCGCAGACAGGCCTCCCTACACGTCAAGCGCAAAAATGGCAAGAGAAACGAAAAAAGGCACTCGCAAGCAGAAGACGAAGAAAGACGTCCGGGATCAGGCGACCGAGCCTGTCGTTCAGGCGGCGGCCGTTCCTGGCCGCGACCTCAAGGGACTGCTGTGCGCATGGTTCATGAACACGATCAGGACCCTCTGGGCATGGAGCTGGCTGCTGTCGGTCTTCTTTGCCATCGTGATCGCGCTTACGCTCGGGAGCTATTCGCTCAACGATCCGTCCTTCTCGGTTTCGACGGGTCGCACGCCCGAGAACTTCTGCGGCGCGCTCGGCGCCTGGACGGCCGATCTCATGCTCTCGGCCTTCGGCTTTTCCGCCTGGTGGTTTGTGCTCGGCAGCGCGATGATCGGCTTCTTCGCGATCCGCACGGCCTGGCGCCGCATGAAGGGCGAGACGGATCCTCTTCGCATCAATCCTCCCAAGATCACGGCCGCCGTCGGCTTTCTGGCGGTGCTCGTGGGCTCGACCTGCCTCGAGGCCCTGCGTCTTCGCCGCTTCCAGATGATCCTTCCGGGCGAGCCGGGCGGCATCCTCGGCGACAGCCTCGCCTGGGGCATCCGCCACTACATCGGCGTCGGACTCTCCACGGTGCTTTTCGTCTCGCTCATTGCAGTCGGCCTTTCGCTTCTGATGGACTTCCAGTGGGGAGACGTCGCGGAGCGCATCGGCCGCTTCATCTGCTGCTGGTTCATCGATCCCGTGGCACGTCTCCTCAAGACCAAGCGCCGCGAGGAGGTGCTCGCACCCCAGGATGAGCCCGAGACCGTAGACACGGATGCGAGCATCGTGCCGATCGTGCGCGTGGTCGATGATGACACTCCGCCCGCCGCATTTGTCGAGACGCTCGCTAGGGCGGATGCGTTCTCTGCATCCGTTCCGGCCTCCGCAGGTCCTGCAGTGCAGGCCGCCCCGAGGGCTTCCAAGCATGCGGACTGCCCCCTCAGCATGTCGCTTCTCGACGAGCCGCCCGCTCATCGCGAGGCCAACAGCGCCGACGACCTGCAGATGACGGGCAGGCTCATCGTCTCCAAGCTCAAGAGCTACGGCATCGAGGCCTCGATCGGAGGCATCCAGCCCGGTCCCGTGATCACCCAGTACTGGCTCGAGCCCGGTCCCGGTGTCAAGGGTTCGCAGATCGACAACGTGAGGGACGACTTGCGCCGCACGCTCGGCGTTCAGGCCGTGCGCGTCGTGCCGAGCATTCCGAACACGAGCTTCATTGGTCTTGAAGTTCCGAACCCCGTGCGGGAGACGGTCCGCCTCAAGGAGATCCTCGAGAGCAAGGCCTTCCGAGAAAGCACGGCGCCGCTCACGCTCGCGCTCGGCAAGGACATCGGCGGCAAGGCCTTCGTGATCGACCTCGCCAAGATGCCGCATCTGCTCGTGGCTGGTACGACGGGGTCGGGCAAGTCGGTTGGCATCAATGCCATGATTCTCTCGATGCTTTACCGCAATTCGCCCGCGGACCTCAGGCTCGTGCTGATCGACCCGAAGATGCTCGAGTTCTCGCTCTACAACGGCATTCCGCATCTTCTCTGCCCCGTCGTCACCGACATGAACAAGGCGGCCTCGGCCCTCAAGTGGCTCACCCGCGAGATGGACCGCCGCTATACCGTGATGAGCCGCATGGGTGTGCGTCACTTCAACAACTACAACGAGAAGATCCGCAGGGCCGCGGAAAACGGCGAGACGATTCCCGATCCGCTGCAGTCTCCCGAGGATCCCGTTCAGAAACCGCTCGAGGTCTGGCCCTTCATCGTCTGCATCGTCGACGAACTCGCGGACCTCATGCTCACGAACCGCAAGGAGGTCGAGGGCGAGATCACCAGACTCACGCAGAAGGCCCGTGCAGCAGGCATTCATCTGATCATCGCGACCCAGCGTCCGTCGGTCGATGTGGTGACAAGCCTCATCAAGGCAAACGTGCCCACGCGCATCTCCTTCCAGGTGGCTTCGGGCATCGACAGCCGCGTGATTCTGGGCGAGTCCGGCGCCGAGTCCCTGCTCGGCTGGGGCGACATGCTCCTGCGCCGTCCCGGCGTGCCGCAGTCGACCCGCATCCAGGGGTGCTTCGTGGCTGACGATGAAGTGCTTCGCGTCGTCACCGAACTGCAGAAGCTCGGCGAGCCCGACTACATCGACAGCGTCACCGAGGAGCCTGACGACGAGGGCGGCGACGGCGATGCGGGTGCGGGCGGCGGCCGCAGGTCGGGCGAGTCCGATCCGCTTTACGACAAGGCGGTCGATCTCGTGCTTCGCGAGCGCCGCGCGACGATCTCGTTCGTGCAGCGCCATCTCGGCGTCGGCTACAACCGAGCCGCCAATCTTCTCGAAGCCATGGAGGAGGCCCGCATCGTGAGCAAGGCCAACAGCATGGGCCGACGTGAAATTCTTGTACCGGAGAACTAAATGACTGAACTGACGCGCCGAACCTTCATCATCGGACTCTGCCTTGCGTCCGCCGCGGCCCTTGCCGCAGGGAAGACGGAGGCCACCGGCTCGCTCGCCAGGCTCAAGGCCTTTCTGAAGTCGACCACGAGCGCCCGCGGCACCTTCAGGCAGACGGTGATCGACCGTTCGGGCCGCGAGGTCTCGAAGCCGTCCTCGGGGTACTTCCGCTTCATGCGTCCGGGCCGCTTCGAATGGACGTATGAAAAGCCGTACGTCCAGCGCATCATGAGCGACGGCAAGACGCTCTGGATTCATGATCCCGAACTCTTTCAGGTGACGGAGAAGGCCCTTGAGGGGGCGCTCCCGTCCACGCCCGCCGCTATTCTCTTCGGCGAGCGCGACTTCGAGGAGGACTGGAATGTGACGGAGATTTCGGACACCGTGCTCGAGGCGCGTCCGAAGAACCCCGACGGCTCGTTCGAGTCGGTCGTCATCGAGTTCGACGCAAGGGGCGAGCTTGCGGGCATGGAGCTCGTCGACACGTTCGCCCAGCGTACCACGCTCGTCTTCGGGGAGATCGTCCGCGAGCGCATGGATCCCGCCTCCTTCAGGCTCGAGATTCCCGAGGGCACGGACGTCGTCAAGTCCGCCTTCTGAGCACGGTCGGACGGGCGGGCAAAAAGAGGCTTTCCCTCTCTATCGGTACGGGAAAGCCTCACCGAGGATCGTCCGTTGAGCTGATACAATGAATCCCATAGCAGGGGAGGCGAATCACGGCTTCACCCGGCACAGTTTTTTTCAAGAAGTATCAGCAAGGTCTGCTCAGGCGGACCGTTTTGGGTGGCCAGCATATGCAGGACAGCATGCGCAGAGTTCTGATTGACCGACTGCTTTCCGACAAGAGCGTCGTCACGCTTCAGGAACTGCAGGATGTCCTGAAGGTCAGCATTCCCACGATCAAGCGCGACCTGCGTTACATGCGCAAGGAGCTGAAGGCGCCGATCGTCTATTCACGAACCCGCGGCGGCTATCTTTACGATCTTCCAGCGGGCAAGTCCGGCGCGAGCCCCGAGTTCCAGAGGTTCTGGTTTTCCGCTCAGGAGCTCTATGTCGTCGTGAAGATGGTCGACATGCTCAAGGCACTCTCGAAGGACAAGTCTTCGGTCATTCTTCAGGATCTCGAACCGCTGCGCTCGCGCGTGGCGGGCCTGCTCAATCTCGGCGGCAAGAGTCCGCGCGAGATTCTCGGCAGGGTGAAGGTCATCGACCCGTCGGTGATTCATGGAGAGCCCGAGACCTTCCTGACGATCGGGAGCGCCCTGTTCGAGCACAAGCGCGTGCAGATTTCCTATTACAGCCGCACCCGCAGGGCGGAGTCCTTTCGTGAGATCTCGGCCCAGCGTCTGGTTCATTACCGAAACTACTGGTACGTCGACGCCTTCTGCCACGCCACGAACGCCCTGAGGACGTTCGCCATCGACAACATCCGCCGCGTCATCGTCCTGGGGACGACGGCCAAGCGCGTGCCGCTTCATACGATCGAGTACAACCTCGATCAGAGCTACGGTCTCTTCATGAGCGGCGATCCCAAGCTTGCCGTGCTCAGGTTCGACGCCGAGGCGTCGCCCTATCTCAAGCGCGAGACGTGGCATCCGAGGCAGACACTCGAGGAGCATGGAGACGAGGTGGTCCTGACGGTTCCCTACACGAACCCGACGGAACTCATCGGCGACATCTTCCGCTGGCGAGAGCACGTCGTCGTCGAGGCTCCTGAAGAACTGCGCCGCGAAGTCCGTGAATGTCTCCTGAAGACATTGAGTCAATACTGAGGCTGACGCCGCCTTGAGGGCGGCTCGCTTCCGGATTGACGGTAGACAGGAACTTCAATCATGACGGAAGAGCAGGTCAGGGTGAGGAGACATCGCGGCAGGCGCCATCGCCGCCCGAGTGTCCGGGACTTGCCCGAGATCTTTTTCTGCGGCGATCCGCACGGCACGTTTGATCAGATCAACGAGGCCGCCCGCCTTTATTCGCCCGATGCCATGGTCATTCTCGGCGACCTTCAGCCGCCGGCGCCGCTGCACGTGGTGCTGGAGGAGGCGCTCGCCTATACGGACATCTGGTGGATTCCGGGTAATCACGACACGGATTCGGACGAGTTCTACGACAGGCTGTGGCGAAGCGAGCTTGCGGGCCACAACCTGCACGGGCGCGTCGCCTGCGTGGCGGGCATGCGCATCGGCGGTCTGGGCGGCGTCTTTCGTGGTCAGATCTGGATGCCTGACGGCAATCCGAACTACTACAGTCCCGCGACCTTCATGCGTCGCGTGGGCCAGGGCAACATCTGGCGGGGCGGCGTGCCGCGCAGGCACCGCTCGACGATCTTCCCGTCCGTCTACGGCAACCTTCAGAGGCAGAAGGCCGACATTCTCGTGACGCACGAGGCCCCCTCGTGTCACAAGAAGGGCTTTTGCGCACTCGACAGGCTTGCCAAGACGATGGGCGTGAAGTGGCTTTTCCACGGGCACCAGCACGAGGACCGCGCCTACGGCATGCAGGGCTTGATTCTCACCCGTGCAGTCGGCTACAACGGCATCGTGAACCTCAAGGGCGAGGTCGTCGTTGAGGCGAAGCTCGATCCGAGAGAGGAAGCCGCGCTGCAAGCGACCGACGAGTGGCGCTACATGTCGGACAAGAACCCGATCATCGTCCGAGACGAGGACGGGCACATCTCGCTCGTACCCGAAGGACGTGAGTGCACGCCCGCGATTCTGCCCGTGTCCGAAAAGGTGCTCGCCAAGCTCAAGGCGGCTCAGGAGGAAGGGGGAAAGACTCCCGCGCTCGAAGAAAAGGGCAGGAAGGCCCAGAAGTCCGAGCAGGGCGGCGCTCCGCAGGGAGTGAGAAAGCAGGGCAATGAGGAGAAAAGGGGGCGTTCGCACCGTTCCTCTCGCTCGCGCAGCGGCCGGGACCGCTGGCGGCGTGCGAAAAAGCCGTCGCAACAGCAGCAGGGATGATCTATGACGAAAAAGGCGCCGTCTCCAGTGGGACGGCGCCTTTTCTGGTGTGCCAGACATGGGCCCAATCTACACGGGAGCGCCTCTGAATGAGAACTCTGCAGAACAGAGCGGTCTACTGAGGTAGGTAAAGGGAACAGGGGATGCAAACAGAAGAGCAGAGAGGACGGAGGCCACTCCGATGACTGCTCGCAACCGCGTGGTACGAGAACCGTACGCCACGTGGTGTGGAAGGACGCCCGTGGAAATAATCCACGGGCTCCTACCCGATTCTTGTTTTGGCGGAACGGTGACGGCTACGGGATGACCACGCGCACGGCGTCGCCCGCCTGAAGAAGCTCGGCCTCTTCGGGGACGATGGCTGCGGCGTTGCTCTGCGAGACGCTCAGAAGCGAGGCGGAGCTCTGCTGCGGGCACGGCGTGAAAAGGAGCGTGCCGTCCTCGGCCGTCTTCAGCACGCCGCGGACGATGTCGCGTCTGCCGGCGCGGCTCTTGATGCGTCCCTCGAGGCGGGCCGTGAGGACGAGCTGCTTCTCATGAACGCCCTGCAGGGCCTCGACGGCCGTGCGCAGGAAGTTCTCGGCGCTGGTGGCGGAGGCGACGGGATTGCCGGGCAGGCCGAGAATGAGCGTGTGCGCCTCCTTGAAGTAGCCGAACGAGAAGGGCTTTCCGGGGCGCAGCGCCACATGGTAGTGGCGCAGGTCGGCCAGGCGGTTGAGGACGGCGGCTGTGAAGTCGCAGTCGCCAGGACCCACGCCGCCCGAGCAGATGACGAGGTCGTGCGTGGCGGCCGCCTCGCGAAAACGCGCCTCGATCACGGCGTCGTCGTCGGGGAGGATGCCTGCATATTCGGCGTCGATGCCGAGTGCGCGGGCGGCAAGCGTGACATAGGCGCCGTTGGCGTTGTAGATGCGCCCGTCGGAAAGCGGGCGTCCGTCGGAAGGCTCGACGAGCTCGTCGCCGCTGGAGAAGACGGCGGCCCTGACCACGGGGCGGCAGGAGAGTTTCGCATAGCCGAGACTGGCGGCGAGGCCGATGTCGCCTCGGGTGAGGCGGCGCGGCGCGGTGAGGAGCACTTCGCCCGCCCTGAAGATCTCGCCCTGTCGGCGCACGTTGGTGCCGGGCCTGAGGCCTGCGGGCTCAAAGGTGATGAAGTCGTCCTCCACGCGGACCTTTTCAATGGGAATGACGGCGTCGAGACCGGCGGGCACGGGGGCGCCCGTCATGATGCGCAGTGCGGAGCCCTCGGGAAGGGGCTCTTCAAAAGGATGGCCAGCAGTTGCGATGCCGCAGACGGGAAGCTTGACGGAGTCCGTCTCAGGCAGGTCGGCCGTGCGCAGCGCGAAGCCGTCCATGGCCGAGTTGTCGAAATGGGGGAAGTTGAACTGCGCGGCGACGCTTTCGGAGAGGATGCGTCCCTGTGCCTCGAGCAGAGGCACTGCTTCGCAGGCACCGTCAAGAGGTGCGACGGCCTCGCGCAGCGCGCGGGTGACTTCATCAAAGTCGGCACGAATGGCTTTCGACATGTCAAAATCCTTCAATGTGTCGGCCGCCGATGCGGCCATTCTTGGATTTTAGCGGCAGCAGCGCTGCCGGCGGAGACTAGCCATGACGAAAACGGCTGTTGCGGCGCCCGAAAGGGCGAATACGATCGGCCTTGTGCTGGCGGGCGGACGGGCCACTCGGATGGGGGGCGTCAACAAGGGACTGGTGCTCTTTAACGGCGAGCCCATGGCGGGGCGGGTCATCAGGACGCTGGCGGGTCAGGTGTCCCGCGTTTGGGTTTCGGCCAACAGGGACGCGGACGCCTTCGTGAAGCTCGGGGCGCAGAAGGTCTTTGCCGACGTGCTCGAGGGATTCCCCGGTCCGCTCGCTGCGCTCGACTCGCTCAACGAGCGCCTCAGGACCGAGGGGACGGAGGGCGTCGAGTGGATTCTCACGGTGCCGTGCGACGTGCCGCTCGTGCCGGAGACGCTCCTCGAGGTGTTTGTGGGCGCGTTTGACGGGAGTCCTGCCTATACGATCGAGACGGGGGGATACGACCAGAACACGATCTCGCTCGTCCATGCGTCGGTCCTTCCTACGGTGCGCCCGTTCCTTGAGGGCGGAGACCGAAAGCTCGGACTCTGGTTCGAGCGGCAGGGAAGAGGGCATGTGCACTGGGACGGCCCCAAATCCGACTTTTACAACGTGAATGCTCCTCAAGACCTGCGGCAGTTGGAATCTGAGGCGAAAACGGGGGCTCTCCGAAGGTGAGGAAGTACCGTGTTTGCGGTATTTTTACGGCGAGTCTTGACAAAGCCTGCGGAAAGGTGTTTAATTTCAATCCTTCGCTGACGACGCCAAGTCATCAGCGAATAAATTTGACAAAGAGTTGATGAGTTGGTAAGCTCTCAATTCTGTGCTCTTAGGAGCGCTGTTCTTTAAAAATCAGAATTCAACGAACCGATAAGTGTGAACATCGGCAGTTTCAAG